>Ga0302319_10000870_pt1 | contig 67631 bp, 51 predicted proteins | sample Bog_T0_2_FD_203319 | JGI IMG/M metagenome (GOLD analysis project Ga0302319, IMG submission 203319) | Peat permafrost microbial communities from Stordalen Mire near Abisko, Sweden - Bog_T0_2 | ecosystem: Environmental > Terrestrial > Soil > Wetlands > Peat | place: Sweden: Abisko, Stordalen Mire...
AACCGAGAAGATCTTTGGTGAGAGATGGCTGCGCTTCGCCTACGAGAATCCCGTGGGCAGGCTCGCCGTTTGGCTCATTGCCAAACGCCGCCTGTTCTCCTGGTACTACGGGATCAAGATGAACGACCGCAAGAGCGAGATGCTCATCATCAAGTTCATCGCGGACTACGACATCGACGCGACGGAGTTCGCAAAATCGGCCTTTCAGTTCAAGACGTTCAACGAGTTCTTCTACCGCGCGCTCAAGCCAGAGGCGCGCCCGATAGACCCTTCCGGCGACACGGCGGTATTTCCTGCGGACGGCAGGCACCTTGCCTTCCCCGATGTCGCCAGGGCCGAGGGCTTCTACGTCAAGGGGGCGAAGTTCACACTCGAGGAGCTCCTGGGTGACCGGGCCCTTGCCGGCCGGTTCTCCGGGGGTGCGATGCTCATCTCGCGGCTCTGCCCGACAGATTACCACCGCTTCCATTTTCCGGTCTCAGGCATCCCCGGTGAGGCGAGGCTCGTCAGGGGCTCGCTCTACTCGGTGAGCCCGATCGCCCTGCGTCAGCAGATTCTCTATCTTGTGCGCAACAAGCGTTTCGTCACCCTGATCGAGTCGCCCAGGTTCGGCACGGTTGCGATGATCGAGGTCGGGGCCACAAACGTGGGGAGCATCGTCCAGGAGGGATACATTCCGTGCGAATCGGTCGCCAAGGGAGCCGAAAAGGGCCTGTTCGCCTTCGGCGGCTCCTGCGTCATCACCCTCTTCGAGAAGGGCCGCATCGCCTTCGATAAGGATTTGATCGAGCAGAGCGCAGGGTTCGTCGAGACCTACGCCCGGATGGGGGACAGGATGGGAGTCGCCGCCGGGTGACGCGTGACCGCTAGGGATGCCCGTCCACTGCTGTAGACCGCAGGATCAGTCGAAGATGATGGTCCTGTTGGCGCAGAGAAACACGCGGTCCTCGTTCAGGAGCCTCAGAGAGTTTGCGAGGACCGTGCGCTCGATATCCCGGCCAGCCCGCTCCAGGTCCCGCGGCGTGTACGAATGGTCCATCGGGATCACCTGCTGCATGATTATGGGACCCTCGTCGAGCTGGTTGGAGACGAAGTGCGCCGTCGCCCCGATGACCTTCACGCCGCGGTGGAACGCTTGGTGGTAGGGTCGCGCCCCCACGAATGCAGGCAGGAACGAGTGGTGGATGTTCACGATGCGGGAGGGCCAGCGGTTGACGAAACCCGGGCTTAGGATCCGCATGTACTTGGCAAGGACGAGGTAATCGGGCTTGAGGGGCGCGATGAAGGACTGGAGGGCCTCCTCGTGGGCCTCCCTGGAAAGCCCCTCATGGGAAAGGGTATGGAATGGAACGGAGAACTTCTCCACAAGGGGCCTCAGGTTCTCGTGGTTGCTGACGACGGCGAGTATCTGGGCGCCCAGCTCGCCGTACTCGTGGCGGATCAGCAGATCCGCGAGACAATGGTGCTCCCGCGACGCGAGTACAACAATGCTGCGGGGAATGGAGCGGCGCATCTGCACCGAGGATCCCGCAGGAAGGATCTCCTGGACCGCAAGCTGCACGGCGTCGTCATCAAGGGGTCCACTGCAGGCCGTGCGCATGAAAAAGCGCCCGGAATCGGTGTCCACAAATTCATGGTTCGAGATCACGTTGGCTCCGGCACGGAACAGGACCCCGGTGATCGCATGCACCAGGCCAGGACAGTCGGGACAGTCAACGAGGAGGATATGGTCGGGGTTGGACGGGGGCATTTCCACGCCCGAGACTTCATTTCGAAGGAGCCGCGAGTCAAGCAGGCCCCGGACAGGGGATTCTTCAGGGCGACAGAGGAAATCCTACGGGACTGTTCAGACAGCAGGTGCGCTGCATGAGCCTCCCTAATTCGTGAAAGCCTCAAACAGCGCGATGCCTGAGTTGCCCTTGGCCGACGTGACCTGGACTGTATAGGCGCCTGGTTGCAATTCCAGGAGCCGTGCAAAGTAGGCGCTGGGATTGGAAAGGGGAAAGGCCCCGACTTGCTGCGCAGCCGCCGCGGGCCCCTGAGAGCCCGGTTTCGCAATGGAAATTCGGCCTGTTAGTATGATCTTAATTGAGGTTTTTTGCGCAGAAGCTAGTCACAGGAGTCGTTGAATCGCTCGGGTGGTGGAATGGCATACACGACGGTCTTAGAAGCCGTTGCCGCAAGGCGTGCAGGTTCAAGTCCTGTCCCGAGCACCAACAACAACTTAAAGAATAATTGGACTTGAGCGGCGCTCCCGCTTTGTGGGTCCGCAATGGCAGCGCGGGTCTGGGCCCGCTGGGGAGAACGCCACCCAGGGCGCGATGCGACCTGGCTGTCGCATCCGGATACGAAGAAGCCGGATGCGGGAGCCGCGGCGATACAGCGGCCGGCGGATATAGCCACCTTGCGGGTTGCCTGCTGAAGTCGGTTCCAAATCAGTCCGAACCTGGAGCAGGCATGGTGGCCCCATTTGGCCTGGAATGCCTCCAGACATGCGGTTTCTGGGAGTTTGGGGCGGTCGGGAAACGCCAGGAAACGCCAGGACAAATAGGGTTTGCGTTCCGGGGAAGGTGGCGCGGCCATGATTGGAATGTCCAGAAGGCTAGATCACATAGAGCAGCTGCGGGGCCTGGCGGCCTTTGCGGTCTTGGGCTTCCACAGTCTGGGCATCAGGGAGGCGGCCTCACTGAATCCCACGCTGGCTGCCGCGCGCACGGTCTTCATTCATGGTTGGCTCGGCGTCCATGTGTTCTTCGCCATCAGCGGGTGGTGCATCGCCCAGCGCATCGCCGCGGCGTACGCACGCGAGGAGAGCCCCTTCGCCTACCTGGGCGACCGTGCGCTGCGGATTTTCCCCACGTACTGGGCCGTGCTCGCGTTCGCCCTCCTGATGCTGGCCATCGCCGCCCCGTTTAACGGGATCCCGTTTTCACATAACATCCCCCACAGGCCCGGCGTCTGGCTCGCCGAGCTCACGTTGGTGCAGCCCGCCCTCGGCTACGGCTCTGTGTTGATCGTGAGCTGGACGCTGTATCACGAGCTGTCGTTCTATGTGGCAAGCGCAGGCGCCCTGGTTATGCGCCGTTTTCATTTCACCGCACAGTCGCTGGTGTTGATGGGAGGGTTGGTTTGCCTGGTCGTCTCATGGAGGGCGCCCTCCGGCTTTCTCATAGGTCTTTCCTTCTGGTCCAACTTTTTCGTTGGGATGCTCGCGTGGTGGTCCGTGTACCGTAGGCCCAATTTCATCTGGGCCTTGGCGCTCATCGCTGCCTTGGTTGCCCTTGCCAGGGAGCCATCCCTGAGCGGGCCGGTTGCCTTTGCCACCGCACTTTTCCTGGCGCTCGCCGGGCGATACCCCCCAAGGCTCCCTCCGCTCGTGGGCCGTGGGCTCCTCGCGCTCGGGGCGGCCTCTTACTCTCTCTACCTCGTTCATGTTCCCGTCATCTCGCCGTTTTTCAACCTGGCTGTCCGCGTGGTCTCACCCGCATCCAATGTCTTCATTGGCATTTGGATTCTTGGACTGGCGCTTGCCGTCGCTGCTGGGATTGCGGTCCACAAGGCGGTTGAGGTCCCTTGCGAGCGATGGCGCCATCGGAGGTTTGTGGCGCGCTCTGCGTCAAAATCCACGGGCACGACGATTACGGGGCCCTAATAGAGAGGGAGCGGCCGCGCGGACGCCCCCTTCCGGGGGCCGCCTCAGCTCGCGGCCTTCGCTCCCTCGCCTGCGGGAAAAGACGCCGGGCTGGCGCGCCAGAAACCGGCGACGCTTACGAAAACGATGATGCCGATGACGCCAAAGACGCTTTCCGTGATGAGCATTCCCCGGGGGCCAAACCGGGTCTCAAAGGCGGCCAGCACCAGGCCCATGTACCATATGGGCGTGTTGGAAAGCGACGCGAAGCCGTTGTACTTGGTCGCCGCGAGCTTTGCGCCGATGGCCTCCAGCACGAATGCAGAGAAGGCGGCGTAGCAGAAGCCGTTCACGAACTGGTAGGCGAGGCTGAACGAGATGTACACGAATGGCGTCATGGGCAGCATCGCCATCACGAGGGTCACGGCGGCCATCAGGCCGCCATATAGAGTGTAGCCGTTGCGGCCGCCGAGCCGGGTGCAACCGTAGCCCCCCACGATGCAGCCCACCATCGCCACTATCCCACCCAGCACGCCCTGGACGAGCGCGACGGTGTTCGATCCCACATGCCAGAAGTCGGCGACCTCGGCTTGGGCCAGGACGCCGCTCGCAGCACCCGTGCCCAGGGGCACAAAGCACAGCAGCGCGCACAGGACCCCGTCGCGAGTCCGCGCCAGCTTCCACAGCTCAACAGCCGTGTTCCGGGCCATTGTGATCGGGGAGGCGCCGACCTCGTCGGCGGGAATCTTCGGTATGAAGGGCAGTGCCGCCGTGCAGGCGATCACCAGGATCCCGAGGATCAGGCCGGTCTCCCATCCGGTCATGAACGAGAGAAGCCACAGGCCCAGGCCGCCGCCGATGCCGGTGCCCCCGAGGTTTCCGGCCTGGTACCATCCGCTCACGCGGCCGCGCTCGGCGGTCGTCGTGAGGTGGGCGATCATCCCCTCGACCGCGAAGCCCATGAAGGTGCTCGCCAGGGAGCTGAGGAATACCAGCGCCTCGATTGGCAGCAGCGTCGACGGGCTCAGGGGCACCGCGGCCGTCGCGAACGTCCCGATCGCGCAAAACAGTGCCGACAGGAGGTACCACTTGTGGCGGTTGAGGGTGGCATCCGCGACGGGCGCCCAGAAGAACTTCCACATCTGCGGCAGGTAGCCGATGGCGATGAGCTCGGCGCCGTTCTGGATGGATAACCCCCTCTTGGTGGCCAGAAAAGCGAGGGTGACCGTCGAAAACCCCGAGATCACGCCATAGGGCACGATCAGGACGGTGAACACGAACGGGTGTTTGCTGAAGTGGGCGCCTGAGTGGTGGCTTTGGGAGGAAGAATCCAAACGACCGAGGTTGGATAGGCAATGGGCCGTTCCGTGCCAACACTAATGCTTCAGGAAGGCTGCCCACGTGCCGGGAGGGAATTCAGAGGGGAGGAGGCCAGGCGCGGCCCGTCGTCAGGAGAGGCTGACAAGACCCATGCCGTCGAGCGTGACGGAGGCGCCTTCCTGAGGCGCCCCAGGACGGCGACGGCTACGAGGGGGCGCCGGCTGCGAGGCGGGCCGCGCTGCGCCACTTGGCCTGCGAGACCGCAGCCAGGCAGATCACGACCAGCTGCGCCAAGACGAAGGCGATGAGTCCCTGGAAGGCCGCGTTCGTGAACCCGTAGCTGTGGAGGCCCACCCCCAGCATGTTGGTCCCGAACCAGCTCCACGCCGTGACGATGTTGCCGAAGACCGCCAGGCACATCAGGCCGCGTTGCCGGATCAGGCCGCCCCAGCGGGCATGGAGGATCACGGAGTTCCAGATCACGATGATGAGCGCACCGTTTTCCTTGGGGTCCCATCCCCAGAAACGACCCCAGGACTGGTCGGCCCATATTCCGCCGAGGACGGTGCCGATGAAGCTGAAGAACGTGGCAAAGCAGACGATGCCGTAGACCATGCGGGCTAGCGAATCCGCCGTCGCCCGGTCGAGTGTACGCGTCAGCACGCCCCTGACGAGGTAGATGATCGCCAGGAAGCCGGCCAGGAAGGTCGACGCGTACCCGGTCGTCACCGTGACCACGTGGGTCGCGAGCCAGAAGTTCGAGTCCAGGACCGCGCGCATCATCTCGAGGGTGTCGCCGCTCAAGGAGAGGTTATGGGCGATGACGAGCGTGCCGAATCCGATCAGCGAGCCCGCCGAACTGGCCACGGCGTTGCGGTTGACGCGCTCAAGGAACAGGCAGAGCGCGACGGCGCCCCAGCCGATGAAGAGTGCCGAGGAGTAGAGGTTGGTCACGGGAGGCCGCGCCTCCAGCCACATCCGGGTGAGGATGCCTGCGGTCGACACCGCGAACGCCAGGGCCATAAGGGCGAAGGCCGCCTTGCCCAGCTGGGCGGGCCATCTCAGCCAGGACACGACCGCCAGCAGGAAGGCGCCGACGTAGAGCACGAGGCTCGTGTAGAACGGACTGGCCTGGTTGAAGAGCTGCTCCGAGGAGCAGCGACGGGCGGCCGAGCCCAGCCTCGACGACACGTCTGCCTGGTAGTCGTGCACCAAAGCGCTGAAGGAGACGGGGTCGGCCACCCTCCAAGCCTTTGCCAGCGACCCGTAGAAGCGCAGCGCGGGGTTGATGGGCAATCCGGATGAAGCCTCGATCAGCGAGCGTCCGGAGGTCCTCCATTGCTCGAGCGCGACGGAGGGGGCGGCCGGGGGGATTGCGCGCACCAGGCTGAAGGTGTCCATCGATTCGAAGCGGGAGCGGTCGGCCGCGAGGCGCGACGGATCCTGAAGATCGGAGGCCAGGTCCAGACCGTCGGGGCTCACGACGCTGTACTTGAGCCGGTTGTAGTACTCCAGGTGGTTGCGCAGGTCGATGACGGCGCGCTGGAAGGGTGTCCGCGAGGCGGCCTCGACCGGCCCGGCGAGCTCGGCCTGACGGTCGAGCTCGGCAAGCCCCTTCTCGAGTTGCGCGAATGAAAACCGGACCTGTCCGGCCTGGTCGCCGGAGCCGAGGCCGAAGAGCGAGAGCACGTCGGGGTTGTCGATCCGGAAGACCTTGTAGGTGTCGGCCTGGTCGGGTTCGAACAGGACGTCGAGCAGCCATTCCTCTGGGGCCAGGCTGCGGCCGTCCTCGAGCGCGACCCTCTGGCGGCCCTGCAGCATGAGGAGACTGGTGCGGGCGATGGTGTCGAACGGCTTGATCCTTCCGTCGGCGAGCACGGGCAGGCGGCCGAAGCCCGCGAGGTCCATGCTGCCCTTGTTGCCCTGGGGAAGGAGCGTCGAGCAGACCCACGCGAGAGCGGCGACGAAGATGACGGTGGGGACGCGGCTCTTGGGCCCCGCCTTCGCGGGAGCGCTTCCCGGGGCCGCCTGCGGCGCGGCGGACGCGCCTCGGCGCCTGAAGAGAAAGGCAAAGAGATGGATGCCGAACTGGACGACCAGCCCGAGGGCGATCAGCCCGCAGGCGACATAGGGAAGCTGCCAGCTGGGGTTGCGCACGACTTCAAGCACGGTGGTGCGGTCGTTGTTGGCGAAGCCCGCCTGGTAAAACGCCCTCCCTCCAAAGCGAAGGGGGTTGTTCATGAAGATGCGCACCTGACGGTCGTCACGGCCGTCGTCGCTCTTCAGGCGGATCGTGCTCGCAAAGTCCCTGGGGATGTCGGTGCCCGGGTAGATGTCGTGGGTGAACTTCTCCAGGGTGATCGAGAAGGGCAGGTAGTCGCGCCGCGCGCGAAGGACGACGCGCCATGTCCTCTGCTGGTACGTGAACTCCTGGGGCTGGGTCAGCATGGTTGACACCAGGAAGGTGCCGAGCGGGCCCTCCGGGCCCGCAAGCTCGACGTAGCCCGTGGGCCAGTTGGCCTCGTCGGGCTTGGTCGTCTCGGGAATGGGGAGCACCGCGACGTCGGTTCCGTCGCCCGCCGTCGCGAGGATGGGGGCATTGGGGGCCTGCGCGCGCATCCGCAGCATCGCGTTCGCGTAGTAGGCCACGGGCGTGACGACGAAGGGCAGCGACGGGTGCTGGATCGGGCTGTGGGAGGAGAGCAGCGCCGACGGAATCGAGACGACCTCGTCAAAGCCCGGATTGGTGGTCTCGATGAAGGCGAGCTCGGTCTCGCGGAAGCTCTCCGCGTAGCGGCGGGTCTGACCGACATCGATGCGCATCTGACTGTCCTTCTGGAGCATCCCGGAGAGGCCCTCGCCAGCCAGCAGGAGGATGAGGCCGACGTGGGTCATCCAGATCCCCGACTGCTTCCAGGACAGCCTGAAGCGGTAGAAATGCGCCGCCAGGAGATTCACGATCAGTGCTCCCCCAAGCAGGTACCCGCCCGGGAAGATCGGCAGCGTGAGCGCCGTGCCCCGGATCTGGTTGTAGACGAAGAACGACCTGAAGTACTTCTGCTGCACGCCCCAGACCCCGAGGTGCACCTGGTCGAGCGTGGCCGCAAAGATCAGGACGATCGAGACCACCAGCAGGAACACGGTCAGCCTCATCGAGGTGAACACGAGGAGGGGATTCTTGCGGCGGGTGTCCACGGTGCGTCAGGGGGTTTTCACGGTCCTCAGGAACGAGAGGAAGGCGGGCTTCGCAGGGGTCACGCCCTCGGCGGCGCCCTGCAGCTTGAAGAACCAGGTGCCGCCTCCCCAGGGAACGATCACGGCAACGATCGGCCTGGGACCGGCGGTGGCGTCGAGAACCAGGAAATGCAGTCCATTGCTGTCGAAGGAGGTGGTCACCTTTGCCAGGCCGGCTTCATCGACGGGGTCGAGCCCCGCCTGCTCCCTCCAGCGGTTGATGTTGGCCAGCGCGCCACCCACGTCGCCCGGAAAGGCGGTAATGGCCACTTCTGCACCGTTGCCGACGCTGTAGCTTCCCTTCCGCATGGCATTGCCCGTTTGGACCTTCCAGTCGTCAGGAGCCGTCCAGACAAGCGACGCACCCCGCTCGGATTGGAAGGCCATCGGCAGGGGCGGGGCCTTCGCCGGCACCGAGGGCATCTTGGGCGCCGGGGCAGCCTGCGGAAGGTCGTTCGTGTTGGCCACGGAGGCCCGGGCGCCCCCAGCGGTCCCCTCCAGGGAGATGGACCTGAGGAAGGCGTCGAATGCATCCTTCTGGGCCTCGACGAGGTCAGAGGGTCCCATGATTTTGAAGAACCAGACGCGCTCGGGCTGGCGCAGCCAGGCCCCTAGGATGCGAGTCGGCCCTTTCTCCCCGGCGGTTCCCGCAAAGTCGGCGACGACAAACGTCCCCGCCTCGGTCTTCATCTCGCGGATCTGGCTGGGCAGCTCGCCTGCCGAGAGCGCCGCGAGGCTCACCTGTCCGCGCCAGCGGTTGATGTTGGCCAGATCGTCTCCGCCGGCGCCAGGAAAGGAGACCACCGAGACATCGGCGTTCGCCCCGCCGGAGCCGGGCACGGTGAAGCTGGCCTGGCGCATGCCGCTCGCGGGCTGCTGCTGCCAGGCGGCCGGCGCGGACCAGTGGACCTCGGGAGCGGCTGCGGGAGGCTCCGCCGGGGAGGCTGCCGCCGGTTCCTGCGCCGCTGCGGGTGCCTCCGCGGCGCCGTCGGCGTCCTTGGGAATTCTATAGGTCGTGATCTCCTTGTCCTTGCACGCGGCAAGGCCAAGAAGGACGCAGGCGATCAGCAGGCTTGCGTCCTTGCGCGGGCTGGGGGAGAGCCGGGTCATTCAGTTGGATTAAGGTTGTTCCCTATTGTTTGAAGGCGCGAACATATTGCACAAGGGCCTTGATTTCGTCGTCGGAGAACTTGTCGCCGAAGGCCTTCATCTTCTCCTTGCCCGTGTCCTTGTCCTTCAAGCCTCCCTTGATCTGGGTGGCGGCATCGTCGTCGGTGAACGTCGCCTGGTACTTGGCATCGGTGAAGTTCTTCACCTGGGCCATCCGGCCGGCCTTGGTGTGGCCCGCCCCGTCGGGTCCGTGGCATGAGGCGCAATTCTTCGTCCAGTTGTCCTTGGCGTCGGCGGCAAGCCTGGGGGCCGCGACCAGCGCGATGAGCGCGGCGCAGGTGGGTATCAGGATTTTCTTCATTGGGTCGTGTGGTTTGGTTTTTGGGTTGGCTAACGGATGAGCCCCCATTGCCCCACTGGGGGGCGGCAGGGTCGAACCCAAAGCTTGTGCAGGTCTTGCGAAAAAGCACGCAGTCGTTGCCGGGTTCGGAAGATTCGCAAGAAACGCGTCGGGTCGCACAAAAAACGATGAGCCGTGATGGCGGTGGTCCGCTAGAGTGACCGCCAGACGGATGACCCCAAACCGTAAAACCTGCCTCGTGCTTGCGCTTCTCACGCTGACCTTTGTCGCGCTCGCCTACGCATTTGTATTAACACCGGCCCGTCAAGGATTTATAGTGCTGTCTCCCCTGGTGCCCAAGGATGTCCTCGCCATCGTCCCCGGCACGATACGCGTGTCCGCGGCCCAGTTGGTGAAGAGCGGCGGCGATGTCTCGGGCTTGGACTGCTACGCCTGCCACCACCAGGACAGCCCCCCCGAGGTGAAGTATGACGCCAATCACGAAATCGTACTCCCGAAGGAGCACGCCGACCTGATCATCAGCATGCGCAACTGCGTGGAGTGCCATCCCCCCAACGACCCCGTCAAGCTGGAATATGACGACAGCGGCAACGTGAAGATGCCCAAGGCCCACGAGGGCCTGCTGGCGATGGGTCACGGGCGCAGCACACGCAACAACAACAACTACTGCTTCAACTGCCACGATCGGGACCAGCTCAACCAGCTGCACACTCCGGACGGCGACAAGCTCAAGTTCGATCAGGCGACCCAGCTCTGCGCCGGGTGCCACGGCACCACTTACCGCGACTGGATGGCGGGCGCCCACGGTCGCACCAGCGGCCACTGGGATCGCACGGCGGGACCGTTCGAACGGCAGGAATGCACCTCCTGCCATGATCCCCATGCCCCCAGGTTCACCGGGCTGATCCCCATGCCGGGTCCCCACCTCCTTCACCCCGTGCCCGCCAGAAAACCCCAGCCCGAGAGCAGCGATGAGTAACACTCCCCCTGAATCCCCGGAGGTCGGGATGTCCCGCCGAAGCTTCCTCAGGTCCACGGCGTTGTTGTCGGCGGGCGTCGCGGCCGTCGCGGCGGGCCTCGCGCCCCTGCGCAAGCTGGGCGAATTCGGATCCGTCGACGAGTTCCTGCAGAAATACTACAAGGAGCTGACGCCCGAGGAGATGAAGGCCGTGATCGCGCGGATCGAGGCCGAGGTGGAGCGCCAGTACGGCATCCGGCCCCACGTTCGCGACTACAAGCCGATGAACGGCGTCGAGTTTGTGTATGCGCTCAACCTCACGCGCTGCGTGGGGTGCCGCAAGTGCGTCCACTCATGCGTCGCCGAGAACAATCAGTCCCGCAACCCCGAGATCCAGTACATCCGCGTGCTGAAGATGCCCAATGACGGCACCTTCGACGTGGACAAGGGGGACCACAACTACGCGCCCAAGTCGGTGCCGGAGCCGGGTTTCTTCTACATGCCGGTCCAGTGCCAGCAGTGCAAGAACCCGCCCTGCGTGAAGGTCTGCCCGGTCAAGGCCACATGGCAGGAGCCGGATGGCATCACGGTCATCGATTACAACTGGTGCATCGGCTGCCGGTACTGCGAGGCCGCCTGCCCGTATTTTGCCAGGCGCTTCAACTTCACGACTCCTTCGATCCCCAAGGAGCAGATCAACACCAACATGTCCTACCTGGGAAACCGCCCCAGGTACAAGGGCGTGATGGAGAAGTGCCACTTCTGCACGCAGCGCACGCGCGCCGGACGCTACCCCGCCTGCGTCGAGGTCTGCCCCACCGGTTCGCGCAAATTCGGCAACATCCTGGATCCCGAGAGCGAGGTCTCGTACATCCTGAAGACCAAGCGCGTGTATGTCCTCAAGCCCGAGCTCGGGACGCTCCCGAGGTTCTTCTACTACTTCGACATCTGATCCGCCCATGAGAAACTACCTCAGATTCCTTTGGCGCTGCTTCGGGGTCTCCTTCGTGGGCGACTGGCGCTACTACACCTGGGTCGGCACACTGACCGCCCTGTGCCTGCTCGGGATCAACGCCTACGCCAAGCAGTTCGTGGCGGGCCTCGAGTTGACCGGCATGAGCGACCAGGTCTCCTGGGGCGTCTACATCGCGAACTTCACCTTCCTGGTCGGCATGGCCGCGGCGGCCGTGATGCTCGTGATCCCGGTCTACATCTACAAGAACGAGGACCTTCACGACCTCGTGATCTTCGGGGAGCTGCTGGCCGTCGCCGCGATCCTCATGTGCCTCGCCTTCGTCACGGTCGACCTGGGTCGCCCGGACCGGTTCTGGCACCTGATCCCCGGCATCGGCGTGTTCCACTTCCCGGGCTCGATGCTCAGCTGGGATGTCCTCGTGCTGAACGGATACCTGGTGCTCAATGTGTACATCTGCGGCTACCTGCTGTTCTGCCGCTACAACAACCGCAAGCCCGCCACGTGGTTTTACATCCCGTTCGTGTTCACCGCGATCGTGTGGGCGATTTCCATCCACACCGTGACGGCGTTCCTCTACGTCGGCCTCGGCGGGCGCCCCTTCTGGAACTCGTCCATTGTCGGCCCGCGTTTTCTGGCCTCGGCCTTCACCGGCGGACCGGCCTTCATCATTCTTTCCCTCCAGGTGATCCGTAGGGCCACGGCCTCCAAGATCCTTGTCTCTGACCAAGACGGCCAGGGGCACCCCGGCCCCGGAAAGGCCGCGAGGGATAGGTTCCAGCGCCAGGCGACGCTGGCCGACCTCGACAGGCTGATCGACCGCCTGCCCGAGTTCAGGGAGGTTCCGCTGGAGGAGCGCCAGAAGTGCCTGGCCGGGGCGCTTCATCTTGACGTGGCCGCTGGAGAGGTACTCCTGCGTCAGGGTGAGACAAGCCAGGAAGCGTTTTGGGTCATCGAGGGCAAGGTGGTGGTCAGGCGGGAGGAGAACGGACGCTTGCGCATCACACGCACCGTCGGGCCGGGGGAGCTGTGCGGTGAGGTCTCGGCGCTCAGCGGCACGCAGCGCGAGGCAACGGCTGCGGCGGCCATGCCGTCCGAGATCCTCAGCATCCCTGCGGATTCGCTCAACCGGCTGATGAAGACGAAGAAGCTGCACGACGTCATCACCTGGCGGATGGGCGAACGCCTCATGATCTCGGACCGCAGTCTGCTCATCCTCCGCTCGATCGTGCAGGTGTCGATGATCATCAACGTGTTCCTGCTGGCCAACGAGATCTTCACCGAGTTCTACAACAGCAACAAGCATGACGTCTCATGGAAGTATCTGATCCTCGGCCTTAAGGGCTACCACGCCCTCGTGCCGTGGTTCTGGAGCGCGATGACACTCAACATCACCGCCATGATCATCCTCATGCTGCCGCTCAGCCGCACCCTGAAGTGGCTGAACGTGGCCTGCGTGCTGTGCATCTTCGGCATCTGGATAGAGAAGGGGATGGGCTTGGTGGTTCCAGGCTTCATCCCGACCCCGCTCGGCGAGATGGTGGAATACCTGCCGACCCGCAACGAAACCCTGATCTGCGTCGGCATCTGGGCGTTCGGGCTGCTCTGCTTCACGATCTTCCTTCGGATGGCCGTCCCGATCCTTCAGGGGCAGCTTTCCCGATCCAACGAGACATGAGCCGCGAGGAAACCAACGTCGACACGGCGCCTGCCGAGCCCAGCCTCAAGGAGGCGCGGCTTTCCCTGACGGAGCACGTTGCGACTCGCGCGCAGGAGATACGAGCGAAGTACGGCCCGGACATCGGCTGGTCGCAGCTCAAGCGGATCCTGGAGGACCGCGAGTGCGTGCGCTATCCGTGCGAGCTGGCGTTCGACGCCGAACCCCTCTTGGAGGGCGAATGCGCGTTTGCGCTGCCTCTCGGCGACAAGCCCGAGGACGGTTTCCGCCTTTGCGTGCACCCCTATTTCTCGGTCGACCCCTCACGCGTGCCCCTGCTCGCGCTCTACCAGGCGGTGGCGATCAACTACGGGGCGTTCGCCTCCGCCAACGACGCCGAGGTCTTCGGAGCAACGGTTCTTGGCATGGCGCAGGAAGATTACTACGAAGCCCTCTGCTCGATGGCCGATGAAATCTCACCGGACGACCTCGCCGGAGCGCACGACGATGAATCTCACCAATGCAGCTGCAAGACTGCCAATTAATGCGCACTAATCGCCAACACATACGCAGGAATTCGCCCCCTTTTCTGGCATGATAGCATAAAGCAAACCTTACCGGCGCACCCCTAAGCATTCACCTAAATGTCACAAGCAATGAAAATTACAAACCGCTGGCTAACCAACAAGGCGATCTACGGAGGTTGCGTCATTTGGTCGCTGCTGCTGATCTCGTGTGTCGCCACTGACCGAGTGGTTGTCGCGCCTGGCACTGGAGTCCCCGGGGCCACCTACGCCGGGAGCAAGGAATGCGTGCAATGCCACGCAGACCACACCGATCATTTCGCGGGCTCGACCCACGCCCGCCTCGCCCTTTCAGACGCCAAGGTAGGCGACACCGCCTGCGAGGCCTGCCACGGCCCGGGCAGCCTGCACGTTCAGTCCGGCGGCAAGGCCGGCACCATCATCAATCCGCGCAAGTCCCCCGAGGCCTGCTTCCAGTGCCACCTCGACAAGCGCGGTGAGTTCAGCCTGCCGCACACCCACCCGGTGCTCGCGGGCAAGGTGAGCTGCGTGGACTGCCACGACGTCCACAAGGGCAACGCCACCCGCGGAACCGGCGCCTCGCTGGCCAACGCGACCGAAACCTGCCTGAAGTGCCACACCAACCAGGCTGGACCCTTCATCTACCCGCACGGAGCCGTCCGCGAGGAAGGCTGCACGGGCTGCCACAACCCGCACGGCACGGTCAACGACAAGATGCTGGTCGCGCGTGACGCCAACCTGTGTCTGCGCTGCCACTTAGCCGAGACCGCCGCCGGATTCAACATCGGCGGATTCAAGAGCGGCGGCGCTCACGCCAATTCGATCGGCTCGAGGCTCTCCGAGGGCGCCTGCTGGTCAGCCGGCTGCCACGAGGATGTGCACGGCTCCAACGTAAACGCCTCACTACGCCCCTAACGACCTAAGAACACTGTCACCATGCAAACGATATTTGTCACCCTTCGGCGTAGCGCAGGCCTCTTGTGCGCCGGCGCCCTCCTCGCGGTCCCGGCCACCCGGCTTGCAGCCGCTGACTCGCCCACAGATGCTGACGCGTTCCCGGACTTTGAGAGCTACATCAAGATCGTGGGGCAGACGCCCTTCGTCACCGGAGACACCGCCGCCTACGCCAATCGCGCCGGCCAGCCGAGCTCCGGCTCCGCGGGAATCGAGGACCTCTTCTACACGAGGGACCTGAACGACAGCACCACCCTGACCATCAACGGACGGGCTCTTGCCGGCTCTGACGATTACCTCGCGAGCTTCAAGATCGACGAGGACAAGGTGGGCTCCATCGACGCGGGCTACAGCCGCTTCCGCACGTTCTACGACGGCGTGGGCGGTTTCTTCCCCCTGGGCGACCAGTTCTACAAGCTCGACCCCGAGGAGCTCCACGTCGACCGCAGCAAGCTCTGGATCGACCTCAAGCTGGCGCTTCCGAACAAGCCGGTCTTCACCCTGAGCTACCACAATGAGCAGCGCACGGGCATGAAGGACTCCACGGAATGGGCCCCCGTCATCAGCCCCACGGCGGTTGTCACCTCCAAGAAGCTGGTCGGCAACGCCGCCCCCGCCAACACCCCGTATGTCAACCCGAACGTGATGCTGCTCGACGAGCACCACAACATCTTCGACGCCAGCATGGTGGCCAAGCTGGGCGACACCACCGAGACGCTCAAGGCGACGGTCGACACGGTCAACAACAACGACTCGAGGTCCTACGTCAAGTACCCGAACTCCAATGTGATCGCCGATCCGACGGTCGTGGTTCAGGACGACGATGAGACGAGGAAGACGAACAGCTTCCGCCTGATCAACCTGACGGAGACCAAGTTCAATGAGCAGTGGGCGCTGGACACGAGCCTGAGCTTCCAGCACCTCTCGGCGACGGATGGCGGCTTCTGGATCACGCCGACGTACAGCGCCACGGCGAACGCCGTCTACAACGCCGACACGGCTGCGGACATCTACGGGACTTCCACGGTGGACGACTACTCCGGCAACCTTTCCCTCGAGTACACGCCCACGAAGGACTGGCTGCTCAAGATGGCCTACCGCGAGGAGGAGAACTCAATCGGCAGCGACGGCGGCTTCACGACGACGAGCCTTTCAGCGACGGCGACCAGCCTTGCCAGCAAGTATCTCACGACGGCCCAGGACCTGAGCTACTCCAATTTCCGCGACACGACTGAAACGCCGGAATTTGAGCTGCAGTACCTCGGAATCAAGAACTTGGCCCTCTACGGCTCCATCGACGAGCGAATCGACCACGACAACCAGCACTGGATCAACCCCTATGCCGCGGTGTCCACGTCGGGCACGGGCGTAGTCACCAATGCGGGGGCCCCGATCGGCTCCGTGTTCTTCCAGGAGGCCGACCAGAACAACGACAATGCCAAGCTCGGAGCCAACTGGAACGCCTGCAGCTTCTTCTCGTTCAGGGCCGAGGTCTTCCACAAGGATGACCAGAACCAGTTTGTCGGCGCGAATTCCATCGTGGGGACGGGCAGCTACGGCGCCCTGTACGCGACGGGCTATCAGCTGACCGGCGCCAAGCTGACGCTTATCCTCAAGCCCGCCCCGAACTTCACGCTCACGACCCGCTACCAGCCGCAGACCGGAAAGATGGCGGTGCTGGCGAACCCGGTCAACGGAGGCACGGGCTACAACGAGGTGACCTCGGGCAAGGTGGTGGGCGAAATGCTGAGCGAGACCATCGACTGGACCCCGACCCCCCAGGTCTACCTCCAGGGCAACGTGAACGTCGTCTACAACTACATCCAGACGGCGTTCCCGGTTGTGGTGGTGTCGACGACCACCTCCATCCCGACCCCGATCGAGAATTCCAACAACAATTACGTCACCGGAAGCTTCCTGACAGGCTTTGTGCTCACCCATACGGACGACGCGCAGATCAAGCTCACCTACTGCCGCGCGGACGATTACAACCCGCAGATCGCCACAGGCGGCCAGCCTTTCGGGGCGGCCTTCCTTGACGAGAGCGCAACGGCGGGCCTCAAGCACAAGTTCAGCAAGAGTCTGATCGGCGAGGCCAAGGCCGGCTACATGCGCAGGATCGACGACACGACCGGCGGGTTCACCAACTACCGCGGCCCCCTGGTCTACGTTTCCCTCACCTACGCTCTTTGAGTCAGGTGTTTGTTCAGCAGGCCGGCTGAGGCGTCCGGGGACGCGTCAGCCGGCCTGCCCTTTTTGCGGATACGATGCCGCATCGGGCGGTCGGCGGACGCTACGGATTCGACTCCTGCGCGCAGGGGGTGTTGGCTCCATGCGATGGCCATGAACGCCGAGGTGTTTACAGCGACGGAGCAGGGCTTTGCTCTCCATGGCCTGCGCACGCACTCGGCGCAGCTGGCCATGGTCCCCGAACTCGGCGGCCGGATCGTGAGCCTTCGCAGCAGGCGGACCGGGCGCGAATGGTGCTGGCACCAGCAGCGGGCAAACTGGCTTTGGCGCAACACGCCGGCTGACGGATTCGGCCTGAGCCCGCAGGCGGGAATCGACGAATGCCTGCCGTCGGTCGCGGCCTGTTCCTGGAGGGGGCGCACGATCCCCGACCACGGGGAGCTTTGGGCAAGGCCATGGAGCCTTGACGCGGCGGATGCCGCTGCGGGGCGCCTCAGCGCCACGGTTTCCCTGGACGTCTCGCCCTTTGTGTTCCGGCGCACCGTACGGGCCGATGCTGCGGGGGGCTTCGTCTTCGACTATTCCCTGACCAACCGCAGCGACGAGTCTCAGGAGTACATGTGGTGCCTGCACCCGCTTTTTGCGATCGAGCCCGGGGACCGCCTGGAGTTGCCGGCCGAGGTGACGCAGATCAGGCTTAACGGAGGTGTCGGCGACCGGCCGATGGCTTTGGGCGACATCTGGTCCTATCCGGAACCCTTTCCCGGCATCCGCATTGACCGCCTGGAGACGCCCGGGATGCCCAAGGGGTGCGTCAAGGGTTTCACGGGGGCCCTCAGTGTCGGCAGCGCCGCGATCGTCAACGACGGCAACGCAGAACGGCTGGAGCTCACGTGGGACACGGGGAAGGCGCCGTACCTCGGGCTATGGCTCAACAGGGGCCATTGCGGGCAGCACCATGTGGCGCTGGAGCCCACCAATGCGGCGCCAGATTCGCTGAGGGACGCCGTCGAGGCGTGGAAGCAGTTTGCCACGGTCGAGGGCGGGGGAACCGTCCGCTGGTCGGTGGCCATCCGCATCAGCTGATGCATCGGTCGCCTCTGCCTCGTACGGGCCTTGATGGGCCAAGAACCTTCCTTTCCACCGGCTAAGCCCTCAAGGAACACGACGCGGGCAGCCGGGCGGCGAACGCATTCCTCCAGACAAAATTATTGCACCTCGTAGATTTCGACCAAAGCGATCCCTGAGTCGCCGCTGGCCCCCGCAACGCCGGCCGTGTAGTTGCCCGGTGGAAGCGTGACCAGGATCGCGGAATCCTTGCTGGAGGTGCTGCTCCAGGGGAATGCCCCCACCGCGGAGGCTGCGTTGACAATCGAAGCCGAGCCGCCCCATCCCGCATTGGTGGTGATGACCACGTTGGGCGAGACCCCCACGTTGGTCAGGGTGAGCTGCGGGTCGGGTAGCGTTCCCGTCAGTTTGAAGGGTGACAATGCCAGGGCGGGGCCTGACGCGCGGATCAGCACGGTCTCGTTTCCCGTGCCCCCAATGACAAAGCCTGCGAATACACCGTTCGCGCCCGTGCCCACCTGCACTCTCGCGGAGAGGTTGGTGAGCCGCGGCGACGAAAGCGTGAATGTTCCCGCAGGGGTCGCATCGTAGACCTCCACCAACGCGATGCCCGTGTCGCCGATCTTTCCGGCGATCTCCGCTGTGTAATTGCCTGAGGCCAGCACCGGCTCGTAGAGGGCTGAGTCCGCCGTGGCCGCGCTGCCCCAGCTGAACGCACCCACGGCGGCCGCTTCGCTGGCGATTGAGGCATTGCCTCCCCATCCCGTGTCGGTGGCGACCACGACGTTCTCGCTGTTGGTGACGTTGGTCAGGGTAAGGGAGGGGTCCGCCAGGACGCCGGAAATGCTGAAGGGAGCGATTCCGAGGGCGGGCCCCGATCCCCTCACAAGGACCGACTGGGATCCCGAGGTCCCGGCCCCCCCAGAGACGAAGCCGGCAATGACCACGTTGCTGCCGGTGCCCACTTGCGCGCGGCACGATAGGTTGGTGAGACGTGCCGTGGAACCGTCAGGCGTAGGGGTCGGGGTGGGGGTAGGGGTAGGCGTGACGCCCACCTGGGCCAGTTCGGCCGCTGTCGACGGATCGGAAGTCCCGAGGGCCGTCACCGCCTCAACGCGGTAGTAATAGTTCGTCGTGTTGTCGATGGACGTGTCCGCATAGGTGAGCACGGCGCCGACCGTCCATGAAGTCAGGTTTTGTGAAAACCCCGAATCGGTCGCCCTTTGAACCACGTATTGGGTGACGGCAGAGCCGAACGTGCTGAACGGAGCCTGCCAGGTGAGGGTGGCGGTCGTACCTGAAACCGAAACATCGAGCGACTGCGGGGACGAGGGGGCCCACTCGATTTGGGTCAATGACGGTGGCGTGTTGGGCAGAGAGTAGACGCGCACATAATCGACCAGCAGTGACTGGGGAAACGACGTTCCCGCGGGTGGCGGGGAAGTCGTGAAATTCCCGCCAACGGCCATGTTCAGAATAATGAAGAATGGATCCGAGAAAGCGGGGATCGTGCTGGTCGACAGCACGGCCGTCGAAACGACATTCCCGTCCACCGAGTAGATGAGGTAGCTGGGGTACCAGTCGACCGCAAAGACGTGGTAGTCGGCATTGTAGTCCGTCGGCAGATTATAGGTGCCTCCGTAGGAGGCCTCCGATCCGTTCGAGGACCAGTGGGACGTCTGATTTGTTTGGGTGTCGGAAGCGCCGGCCTCGCCCCATTCCATGATGTCCATTTCTCCGCACGCGGGCCAGCTGACCGTGGTGATATCAGTCCCAAGCGCCCAGAATGCGGGCCACAAGCCCTGGCCCGTGGGAAGCTTCATCCGGGCCTCCAGACGGCCATACGTGAAGGAGTAGAGGCCTTCCGTCTTGATGCGGGCCGAGGTGTAGCTCGAGCCCGACTTAATGGCCGTGATGGACAACGCCAACCCGTCGGTCGCCTGGGCGTCGCTGACAATCGAGGCGTTTTGGGTCGAATTGGTGTAGGACTCGAGTTCGTTGTTGCCCCAGCCGATATCGCTGGGTGCCCCGGTTCCAAGATCGTAGGTCCAGTTGTCTGGATTCGGTGCCGAGCCGACCGCCCCGTTGAACTCGTCGTTCCAGACTAGCGCGGGGGTCGTCGCCTCGAGGCAATTGAGGACACTCAAGAGAAGACCGAAAACCAGAAGACGGGGGCAGGCACCCTGCACCCGGGAGGTGGCGGGCAAACTCGATTTGCGATCAATCTTCTCGTCCATAGCGGTTGTAGCTCGATGCATGAGGATGACTAACGCTTACCCATAAGGTCCTGAATCCGAGGGGTGTTCCCAGGGTTCTGGCCTATCCATGTCCGTTTTCATGCGGCGAGGCATTCGGTGACTGGCGGGACTCTAGGGAGCGCCCGAGGAAGACTTCGACGCACCGGATGCCGCCATCGCGTGCGAACAGGCGCATGCTGGTCGGGCCGTCTAGCCTGAGGCCGGGAAACTCGTGCACGGTGCCGTCGGCGAGACGCACCCGAATCGAGGCCGCGCCGCCACCCGTCCGATACACCACCGGGGTGGCGCAGAACGTGAAGCCCATCGAGCCGGCGGGCAGTTCCAGCTGGGCTTCCGTCCCCCCGGTGCTGATGTGGCGGAACATCGCCTTGTGGCGGAAGAATTCGCCGTCCTTAAGCAGGGTGGGAGCGAAGCCCACGCTGCCGCGGGCAACATGCACCCCGAGCTCTCCGAGGCGAGTCAGTATCTCCTCCTTCACCTGGCCGGTCATGCCAGGCTGCTGGGCACCTGAGTGGCCCGGGGTGTGGGAGTAGGCATCGGTCGGGAACGCGCCGTAGTCCCCGGGCGTCTTGTTGAATCCCAGCCCGGCCCGCACGTCGTCGTAGAACGCGGCCAGCGCGGGGGCTTGCGGGTTTGAAGCAGATTCGGCGGCGAGTAGGTTCTCCTGCACCGCGAGCAGGAGCTTGGCCACCATGTGCCAGTAGATGCACCCCAGACCCTCGTAACCGAACATCGACCCGCTGCGCCCCGTGAACGCCCGGTGGTGGAACACATGCTCGTAGAGGTTGCGGACCTCCTGGGCGTGGGCCTGCACCAGGGAGGACCAGCTCAGGTCCGCGGCTAGCTCCTCGAGCCTGTCGTTGAGGGCCGAGGCGTTGGCGAGGTGCCCCTCGAAGCGGTGCCGACCATCGACATCCCTGACCACAAGGGTGGGGTTGTTGGCCGCGACGAGGGCCTTGAGCAGCGGGCTGGCGTCGACGGCTTCCTGCGGGATGATGTTCTTCTCCAGGAAGCCGGGCAGTTGCCGGTCGGGATAAAGCATGTAGCTGCGCTGGTCCTCCCGGTAGAGCGCGCTGGCACGCAGGGAGCGCAGGAGACCGACGGCCTGCGCCGGGGCAAGAAGGCCTGAGCTGAGCACCGCAACCTGGCCCTCGAGCATCGGCCCCAGATGGTGGATCTCGAGCCCGGCGGAGGGGTTCTCGGTGAATTCGAGGAGGTTGTAGGAATGGTAAAGCCCGTCCGCCCGGAGGTTGGCATTGAGGGTGTGGTCGACGAAGGACAGGGCGGTCTCCGTCAGGCCGATGATCTCCGCTGGAGAAAGCTCGGCGGGTGCGCCCAGGCCCGAACGATAGACTTGCTCACGATAGGCCGTCCCGGCGGTGGCGACGGCGTCCAGGAGCGAGCGGCGTGCCTGCGGCGTGATGGCAGGCGCCCCGAGAATCGCCGCGTGCGCGTCCAGCGCCGAGCGCACGCCGCGCAGCAGGCCCGCAACAGCGCCGGAGACGGCGACCGGATCCTTGCCGAGGGCAGGGAAGAGTTCCCGCCCGAGGTAAACCAGCATGCGGCGCAGGTAGCTGAGCGTCACCACCGACACGCCGTTGCCCACAAGGGCGTTGTTGGCGTCGTTCCACTCGGGCCGCTGGGTGTTCATCCAGATTCCCCCGCCCGGGACGAAGTTCGTCAGCCGCGTGAGCACCAGCACGAGAAGCTTCTCGGTCAGGTTGACGTGCAGCACGCCGCCGTCGCCGTCCGGCACGAGGCGGGCGTCGGTGCCCATTTGGGCCGCGAGCGCCTCCGTCGCGTGGTTTTGCCCGGCGTCGAATTCGATGGTCGCATGGGGGTCGCGCCTCATGGCCGGGTATCCCGCGATCCGGTAAGGCACGTTGGCGTAGCTGAAGATGGCGCGGCGCAGCCAGGCCTCGAGACGGCCCGGGTGGAAGCGCCCGGACCATTCCAGAAGTTTCTGAAGGTAGATGACCTGATGGTCGCCCCAGTAGCCAATGGAGGACCATGGGTCCTCGTGGTCCGGCACCTCCCAGTCGATCCCGGCCTGCGACACCCGGTAAGGGTTGTATCCGTCGCGGGTGGAGGCGTTCACAAACTTGGCCACGATGCTCTCGAAGAACTCGGGATGGCTCAGGCAGAGGGCCTCCCAGTTCTGGAAGATGTCGCGCCAGTTCCCCTCGTGGCCGAGGAGGCGGTTGCCCTTCCTGTCGCGCACATGGATGCTGAAGCGGTTCCAGGGCCTGCTCGGGTCACCGTGGCGGCGGCTGAAGGTCAGCGGGAGATACTCGATGCCCAGGCGCTCGAGGCCGCGGTCCCCGGGCTCGGCGACGCGCCTTAGGAAGTCGGGCCGCTCCATCGTTGCCGGCAGCGAGGAGAGGAGCGCGGCGAACCGCTCCGCGATGGGGCGGCTGCGCACGCGCACAAAGGCCGCGAAGTCCGGCCCGGGAATCCGGTGGCCGTCCAGGAAGATCCCCCCGCGCATGATATTGAACAGGACATTCGAGAAATGGTGGGCGGTGGTCGTTTCCTGTGCGCCTGCCTGCAGCCCGTCGGCCGCACCGACCCACTGCCGAAGCCGCTGGGTCGTGTCGTCGGTGCCCTCGTTGACGGCCGCGAAGAGGCCGCCGGTAGCGAGGGCCATCCGCCGGAAGGCGACGTCGACCTGGCTGAGCTCGACGTCGGCCACCATTGTCCAGCGCTGCGTCGCACGCGGGGCCAGTTCAAGGACCGAGGCCACAAAGTAGCTTGCGCGCACGCCCCTGGAGCGCGTCTCCGACAAGGGCATCCGGCCCTCGTGGAAGGCCCCGAGCTGGCGGTCCGAAAGGAGCACCGCGGCACCGGGCAGGCCCTCCGAGTAGACCGCGCTCGCATGCAGCGACTCGAGCGGGATGGCCCTGTCCACGATCGCCGCCGCAAGCGCGTACACGGCAATCGATGTCCCGGGAAGCAGTTCAGCCGTCTTGTAGGCGTCCGCCAGGCAGCTGCTGCCGCTTTGGATCCGCAGGGGTATGCCTGAGGGAAGGAGGTTGCGGAGGCCGTCAAGCACCCGGACCTCCAGTACCCTGTCCGTGAGGTTCTCGAGCTCGCAGCGCCGGACGAAGCCATGGGACTCGGAGGTGCTCCAACCGTAGCGGAAGGCGATGCCAAGCCCGGCATGGGCCTCCTCGAACCAGACACGGTCGCCCTCAATGCTTTTGTAGAGGTTGCGGATGATCCCCTGGCCTCCGGCGGCCAGCTGCGCGAAGGGTTCCCACAGGGCCCCGCCCGGCCCGGCCCCAACCCAAATGGCGGTGATCGGCCCGTTGATTCCGGCGCTGTCGTAGATCCTGTCCACGGTCTGGTACGTGAACAGCGCATGCTCGGCGTCTCCGCGGCCCGCAGTGAGGCCGCCGTTGCTTGCGAGGAAGAGCCACAGGTCGCACGAGCTCACGACGTTCATGAAGAACGGAGGGAGCTGGTTGACATTGGAGATCCGGACGTAACGTCCGCCGAAGGCGTCGACGATGTCTCCTGCCGGCGCCGTGGGGGAAGGAAAGTCGGGCGCGGGCTTCAATTGGGGAGCGCCTCCACGTTGTGTTCGCCTGCCGTTGGGGCAGTGCGGGGCTTCCGGATCAAGGAAGTCATGGATGGCCAGTCAAAGGGGTTCAGGACGCCGACGTGGAGGGGACCGAATCTAGTAGACCTCCTCGACCAGCACCCCGCCCGCAAGCGGTGAAGGAACCAGGATTATGAGCCTGGCCCGGTCCTGTATTCTGAGGGTCTTTTGTCTTTTAAAAAATTGAACAAAAATGGGTTGTATTAACGGAGTCATGATTTCTTCGGCGGGGCGATCGACTCGCCCTCAACCAGCAGGCCTTCCACGAGTATCTTACGGCGTGGGGCCTTGGGGTGGACGATCCGGCTCAGCAGGCGGGCGACCGCGGAGGCGCCGATGTCCTCGTGGGGCACCCGAATCGAGGCGACGCGGCGCATCGAATGTGGCGGTTCAAGTCCGTCGAAGCCGGTGACTGAGCAGTCTTCAGGAACCCTGATTCCCCTGGCCTGCAGCTCCTTGATGAGGCGGTAGGCTTGATGGTCGGCTGCGCACACCCAGGCGGTCACACCCTGCTCCCGCATCACGCGCACGACTTGCTCGGTGAGGTCCTGGTCCTGGTTGATGTGGGGACCCGACTTGTGGACGTTGAAGGCCCAATCCGGGTGGAACTGGAGGCCGAGTGAGAAGAGTGCCTCCACATATGCTCCGAAACGATGCGTCTCCCAGTGGCCCACGGACGGATACTCCCATGCCAGGAAGCCTATGCGGTCGTGCCCCGCCCCTGCCAGGCGCGTGACCAACTGGAGGATTCCCACCGAGTCATCAGTGTCGATGGTGTCGATTCCAGGGGTGCTATAGCTCTCCAGAACGGCGACGGCGGGGATCTTCCTCGCGATGAATCCCACCGTCTGGTCGGGGAAGGGGTAGATCAGAATCGTGCCGCGCCAGTCGCCTTTGCGGATGTTGCGAAAGATGTTCTGTGGCCGCGACGAAGGGTCGATGGAATGCGGGTTCTCAAAGCACACGTCGATCGCGACGTTCTCCATCTCCGCGCGTTCACGGATGCCCTGGAGAATGAAAGGGAAGGTCGCCATCGCGACATTCTCCGCGGGAACTCCTATGAGGACGCCGATCGTGAGCGGCTTACTCTGCTTGGAGCGCCGAATGTTGCGGATGGGGTTTCCCTTGTAGCCCATCTTGGCGGCGAGGGCCTGTACCTTCGCGCGAGTTTCTTCGCTGATCGCTGGGTGGTTGGCCAGGCTCCGCGAGACGGTGGTCCTCGATAGCTTGAGCCGCTCGGCAATCGCCTGCTGATTGATCTTGGAGCTAATTGTGGGTGTGCCCGCCTGCAGGCGCTAGGAGCCGTAAGGCGGATTTTGGGGTTGGTTTAGTTGGGCGTTTCGACGCTCAGCTTGGCAAACAAAGGCAAATTGCGTGATCAATTACAAGTAGTAAAAATCGTGTGCACAATAGTAATCAATCGTGTGCACATAGATTTCTTAAATATTTATGAAGTAGTAGGGAGAAAACGTATTTCCCAGTGTTTTTTTTACCCATAAATAGATGTGCACATTAATATTGACACTAGAGAGCCAATCGAGCCTTTCTGGACGCAGACCGATCCCCTCTGCCTGGTTTAATTCGAGCCCAGTTGGTCCATAAACCCCATATCCATGCTCCGTGCCTGCGAGCCGCAGTTCACGCTCGCCGCGCTATTCAGTCTTCACCGGGCAACTGCCGGGCGTTGAGGGCAACCGAGCAGGTTGGCTAGCAACAGCAGTTCCATACCCCGTAAAAGACCCCATCCCTGAACATGACGAACATCGAACGCCTTAGTTTCAAGGAGAAGTTCGCCTACGGCCTCGGCGACACCGCTTCGAATTTCTATTTCCAATTCTTCAACCTCTTCCTGGTGTATTATTACACCGACATCTTCGGACTCGCCCCGGTCGCAGTGGGAACGATGATGCTCTCGCTGAGGGTCTTTGACGCCGTCATCGATCCGGTGGTGGGAGTCATCGCCGACCGCACAAACACTCGGTGGGGCAAGTTCAGGCCCTACATCCTCTGGGGTGCAATCCCCTACGGCGTCGCGGGCTATGCGATGTTCCTAAACCCTGGCCTGTCGCAGCACGGGAAGCTCGTCTATGCCTACGTCACCTACGGGCTGATGTGGGTCGCGTATGCCGCGATCAACATACCCTATTCGGCGCTCATGGGGGTAATGTCGCCCTCCTCCGAGCAGAGGACCGCGTTGTCGACGTTCCGCTTTATATGCGCCTTCGTCGGACAGTTCCTCATCGTGCGCCTTGTGGTGCCCCTGAAGAACACGCTTGGCGGGGGCAACGAGGCCGAGGGGATTAGGTACACGATGCTCATCTTCTCGGTCCTTTCCGTGGTGCTTTTCTTCATTACATTCTCCTGGACACGCGAACGGGTCAGCCAGCCCGCGGACCAGAAGGACGCCTTCGGCACTGATGTCATGAACCTTCTGAGGAACCGCGCATGGGTCGCCCTTTTCTTCTCTGCGCTGTTCACCCTGATAAACGCCGCAGTCAGGGGCAGTTCGATTATCTACTTCTTCAAATACGTCGTCCGCGACGAGTCAAAGTTCACGTTCTACGCCACGAGCGGCTCCATCGCATTCATTCTTGGCGCGACCGCGACCAAGTGGCTCCTCAAGCTGGCGGACAGGCGGACGCTGATGATCACCCTGTCGGTGGCAAACGCGCTCCTAATGGCGACGTTCTACTTGGTGGACCCTCACTCGTATTACCTGCTGATAGCGCTGAATCTCCTGGCCTCCTTTGTCGTGGGCCCGACCCCCGCGATCCTCTGGTCAATGTACGCCGACACGGCGGATTTCGGCGAGTGGAAGTTTGGCCGGCGCACGACAGGCTTGGTGTTCTCGGCGGCCGTGTTTTCCCAGAAGATAGGGCTCGCTATCGGGACTGGAGCACTGGCCTGGCTCCTCGCCTACTACGGCTTCGTCGCCAATGCCGAACAGGGACCGCTTGCCGTATCAGGAATTCGCATGATGTTCAGCGTTATCCCAGCCGGCCTCGCCCTGTTGGGCGCATCGGCCATCTTCTTCTACCCGATAACAGACTCCAAGATTAAGGAGATCGAGAAGGAGTTGGCGCAGAGGAAGGCGGCGCCAGCCTGATGCGAGCATGTACGCCAGCGGCGGGCTCGGGTCGCCGGCGTGGATCTCTTTATCGACAACTTATGCACTCGACCGACCGCCTAACCCAAACGCGACGTTTCGCCGCATTTCTGTTCTCGATGACACCGCTGGTGCTCGCGGCCGACCCCTCGTGGTCGGTGTTCGAGTCCTCACGGGACAACGGGCACCTCCTCTCGGATGTTTCCGGAGTGGCGACGGGGGCCGCGGGGTTGACTCCCGCCCAAACGATTTCAATCGACGTCGGCAAGCAGTTCCAGGAGGTCGAGGGCTTCGGAGGTGCGCTGACTGAATCGTCGGCTTGGGTTCTGGCCCAGCTGCCCGCCGAAAAGCGTTCCGAGGTCCTGCGGCGCTACTACGACCCCAAGGAGGGCATCGGCTACACGCTCGCGCGAACGCACATCAATAGTTGCGATTTCTCGCTGGGCTTCTGGTCATTGGATCCCGTGAAGGGAGACGTGGGGCTAGAGCACTTTTCCCTGGACCCAATGCGCAGGTGGGTCCTTCCGCTGATCCACGAGGCGCAGGCTACGGCCGGCGCGGCGAATTTTCACCTCCTGGCCAGTCCCTGGAGCCCGCCCTCTTGGATGAAGACCAACGGCCAGATGAATCACGGCGGAAAGCTCCTGCCGGCCTACAGGGACGCATGGGCGCGCTATTTCGTGCGCTTTATAACGGAAATGGACCGCAAGGAGCACGTGCCCGTGTGGGCGATCACGGTCCAGAACGAGCCGGCTGCGGACCAGACGTGGGAGTCATGCCTTTTCACGGCTGCAGAGGAACGGGACTTTGTCCGGGACAACCTGGGGCCGGCGCTCGCCAAGGCCGGGATGGGCGGCGTGCGTCTGTGCATCCTCGACCACAACAGGGACCTGATCGACGAGTGGACAAAGACGATCTACGGAGACGCGACGGCGTCAAAGTATGTATGGGGAACAGCGGTACATTGGTATGTCAGCAACGACTTCGCTGCGGAATCCCGCGCTCACGAAAATTTCCCGGGGAAGCCGATCCTGTTCACTGAGGGCTGTTGGGAGAGCGGCAGCGAGATGGGCAAATGGGAGCACGGCGAGCGTTACGCCCACAACATAATCAACGACTTTAGGAACTGGGTCTCGGGATGGATCGACTGGAACATCGTGCTGGACAAGACCGGGGGGCCAAATCACGTGGGCAATTTCTGTGACGCACCTGTGATCGTGGATACGGAAACCGGGAGCATCCGCTACGGTGCGTCATACTACTGCATCGGGCACTTCAGCCGATTCGTCCATCCCGGCGCCAGGAGGATCGAATCGCACGGGGGGCCGCAGGCGATCGAGTCGGTTGCCTTCGAAAACCCGGATGGAAGCCTTGCCGTCATTGTTCTCAATGCGACCGAGTCTGCGGTGGACTTCCTGTTGGCCGGTTCTGGAGAGGCACGCGTGTGCAGCAGCCCGGCCCATTCCATCCAGACCTACCTGAAGGCTCATTAGGGATCTCTCGGCGGCGCAGGAAGCTCAAAGGGAGCGTACCGTTCTGGACTCTCGCTTGGCGCCCAATCATTGGAGAACTGTTCCCACGTGCGTAGTGCACTAATTTTTTTAAAAGGTGCGCAGACTCTAAAAAAGTGCGCATTTACGTGCATTCATTGAGATCTGTTAGAAACGAGGAATTTCCATTTGCATTGCTTCCGCACGTGAAATTGACGTTTGTTATAATACTAATAACTGTTTGAAAACACGTTACAATTGTTTAGTTGGAGATAATGAATCAACAAGGCGCGGGATATGGATTGAGATTTTTTCCCTTTTTTGAGGCCCTTGCCCTAGTTATTTTGGCACGAGAAAGTGTGAATGTGAGCACAAAAGTGCACAAAACTGTTGACACTCTGTTTTTGGAAATACTAAACCCGTCCTATCCACGGAAGAGCTTCCGCTCAACCCCACTGAGAAAATTACCCCAAGGAGCAGCCTGTCTTTTTCGCATCAATTTGTGCTAACCCCCAAAAAGGGTGGCCGGTTGGTGCGAACGATGGCGAGTGAGGCCTTGGCTCAAACCTAAATCCAGCAACCCCTCAAGTTGCCTTCCAAAACACCAGACCCCAGATGAAATTGCACCCAGCCAACTACACAGCCGCATTGCTGCGACTGTCGGGCCTAATGGCCCTTGCTGCAGCGGCTGCACTGCCGCTGCGCGCCGATGACACGGCGGCACCAACGCCGACGCCGACACCGACTCAGCCGTCGAGCGTAACAACAAGCACCACGGCGGCAACGGCCCCCGAGGTGGTTCTAGACCCGTTTACGGTAACGACATCGAGGGACAAGGGGTATGCGGCGACCAATTCGATCTCGGGATCGCGCGTCGACACGCCGATTAAGGACCTTCCCATTCCGATCACGGTCATCACGAGCGAGTTCATCAACGACATCGGCGCGACCAACCTCCGTGATGCGCTCTCCTACACGTCCGGGATCATGCTTCAGACGCAGAACGACCTGGAGAACAGCGGAGGCACCTACGGCAGCCCCTACGGCCCCGGCGGCGTCAACAATCCGCAGGGCCTGACGTCCAATATCAACCAGGTCCAGCTCAAGATCCGCGGCTTCGTCACGGACAACGTCCTTCGCGACGGGTTCCTGCGCGGAAATTCAACGGACTCGCTTAACATCGACCGCATCGAGGTCGTCGCCGGACCGAACTCGCTGCTTTACGGCACGGGTAACTTCGGCGGCGTGGTCGACTATCTGATCAAGCAGCCGCAGGACGTGCAGCAGGGCGAGATGACCTTTACGGTCGGCACCTATGACTTCCTGCGCGGAGCAATCGATGTGACGGGCCCGATCAGCGCGGCCAACCACATCGACTACCGACTCGGGGCCTCGTGGGAGAAATCCGACACGCAGATCCAGTACCAGTCGAACTCCCACTATTTCGTTGCGCCTTCCATCTCATGGAAGCCCACGCCGACGACCTCTTTCCTCGTCGACACCGAGTACGGAAGCTCGAAGCAGAACGGCTACAGCTTCCAGGCCTTTCGCGCTGTCGAAGGAGGCGGCGCGACCCCGATCAACAACGACCAGATCGAGGCGGTTGCATTTTATTTCCCGCCGGGCTCCGATCCCAAGACCTTCAATCTCTCCGGGCCGGACACCTACGACAACCAGCAGGAGTCGAACATTGAGCTGAAGTTCACGCAGCAGATCCTGAAGGAGACGGAGTTCCTGCCGGCCGTGAACGTCCTGTTGGGCTACAACCGCTCGGCCTGGAATACGCAGGTGCAGAACCTCAACGGTGAGATCAACGGGCCGATATCCGCGGGCCAGCCGGGATACGATCTCGCCCAAACGATCTACACGTCCATTACCGGCAATTCGATCGGCGGCCAGGGCAGCAACAACCTGAACCTTGTCTTCGGACCCCTTCCCTCAGCCGTGGATGAGTACCAGTGGAACCAGCAGAACCAGGCCACGGTGCGCGACCAGGAGAGGGCTGAGATCACCGCACGCAAGGGGATCTTCACCGGCAAGTGGTACGCCATCGAGGACCAGGTCCTCGCGGGCTACTCGGAGCTCTACAACCAGGTCACCACCGATACCTGGAACACGATCCCCGGCGAATACTCCTACAAAAAGCCCACAGACCTGACCCCGATCCGCTTCGGCACCCAGGGGGACGGCACCGCGGACCCCGGGATGTTCAACAGCGACTATAACAACGTGAACAAAGGCTGGGACGCGGGCTACTACCTAAACGACTACGGCAAGTTCTTCGACGGCCGCCTGATCCTCATGACGGGCATCCGGCATGACAAGAACGACAACTGGTCGACGGACACGAACGTGAGCGCGCCTGGCGTCGCCCCGGTCACCAATATCAGCCGCAACTCGACGGTCACGGCGAAGTCCTATCAGAACGGCATCGCGATCGAGATCACCAAGAACCTTTCCATCTACGGCCTGAAAGCGGAGGGCATCCAGCCGAACTTCGGCGGCCTGCACGACGGCGCAACCGGCGCCCCCGTGGGTTCCGATTACGCCAAGAGCCGCGAGTTGGGACTCAAGTTCGACTTCCTTGATGGGAAGATCTCCGGGACGATCAGCCACTACAAGATCACGAAGACGTCGTGGGTGGCGGAGCCCTGGTATGCGCCGGCCCCGATGACCGGCCTGACCGGGCACCCGAGGTTCAACCCGAACGCCGACATTGTCTACGAGCTCAGCGGCGGCTTCAGTTCGAACGACGCAGCTGGAGCCACAAGCTTCGCGAGTGTTGGAGCTGGCTCGGCCGTCGGTGCGGGGCAGCCGCTTGCGACGCCTGCGGTGATTTCTGCCTGGAACGCGGCGGTTGCGTCCGGCGCCATCTATCAGATTCCCGGAGCGCCGGCGGGCCGTTTGTACCTGGATGCCAGCAAGGCGTCTGGTGCCGCCTACCTGGATGCCGCTTTTGCGGCCAATCAAGCCGACGGTGGCGCCACCTGGCCAGGATGGCTCTACCAGGGCGACTCCAACGTCGATCCGAACATCAACAACGCCACGATGGACGCCGCAGGTTTCTACAACGGCGCGCTCGATCCGGCCTGGCAGGTGATCGACCGCGCCCAGGGCTGGGAAGGCCAGATCCTGTACACGCCAAACGACCACATCCAGATCGTCGTCAACGCCGCGATCGATTCGTCGGTGCGCCGCCTCGACCTCGGTCAGTGGCCGACGTACCCGTTCCCGGCCGACCGCTGGGCCGTCTGGTATTTCCAGAATGGCGGTTTCGGACTGGACGGACAGCCGCTCAGCGTGGCCTATGGCAATCCGACGGATACGTCCACGCGCACCAACGCGGGGGTGTTCCCCGGGGATGACACACCTAAGTACGCGGCGGACGCCTACTTCAACTACAAGTGGAGCGGCAAGCTGAAGGGCCTCACGACAGGCATCGGCGGCACGTGGCACTCGCAGGAGGAATTCTTCTCGGGCGTCACCCACGGCGGACAGAACGTTGAGCAGAACGCCGCCGGCCTGCCGATCGTCGCCTACTCGAACTCGCAACTCCTCATGAACATCATGGCAAAGTACGAGTGGAAGGATTGGGGGCACAGGCAGTACCTGCAGCTGAACGTCGACAATATCTTCGACGATCAGAAGCTGTACGGCCTGATCTACTCGTCGCCGCTCATGGCCAAGCTTTCTTACGGGTTCGCCTTCTAGTCGGACCTTAGGGGAAGGGAAACAACACGAGTGCGCACGGGTGACCGTGCGCACTTTTTCTCTTTACGAACCGGTGCGCGACACATGCGACGCCTATGCTGCAACCACACCCTCGGCCCGTTCGCGCCCCGGTATCGGCCGAAGTCGGGACCGGGTTAGGGATGATAATATGAATCCCTTCGAGTTGGCCTGCGCCGCAATCTCCTATAACGTGGAGGGATCGCCGCACCCATGCGCGTCCCAGCCCCATGAAATCACCTGAGTCAATGACCTGCCGGCCGCTCACGTCGTGGAGGCTTCTGCGTTTGGAGGCTGCCTGCCTGGCGGTCTGCCTGTCCTTGCCCCCATCCCGCGGCTCCGATGCACCCGCCGCAATGCCGTCCCCGACGCCCACGCCCTCAAACGAGGAGGTGGTGAGCCTCCCTCAGGTGACCGTCGAGGCGGAGTCATACAAGAACTATCCCTTCTTCAGGAAGGATGAGGTTGCGCTTCCCAACTTCGCCGAGAACAGCCCGCCCATAGACCTCTTCTACCCAGGCAAGGCCACCGTCCAGGGCGTCACCGAAGGGTTCGCCACGATCGGCGTGATGCTCGACGCCGACGGCAAGCCCACGGACTTCCTGATTCTGAGGTACACGCAGCCGTATTTCGCCCAGTCGCTCCTTCGCGAGGCGCACGAGCAGCTGTACGCCCCGAGGAGGGTCAAGGGCGTCGCGGTGCCCGGGCGGTTCGACTTCGGCTACCGCTTCGTTCCGACGATGACCATCCAACTGGACCTCTTCGCCGACATGCAGCAGCGCTACGACGAGATCCAGGGCGGGCCGCGCTTTATCTACGAGCCCCACCTGGAGCGCGACATCGATGGAGGCGGCCTGGTGCCGACCAAGTCCGCGGTGGCGTTCATACCCGACGGCTATGAGGCGCCAAAGGGAAAACCAGTCAGGGTCCTCGTTTCCTTCTATGTCGACGAGCAGGGGCATGTGCGCCTGCCCAGCGTGGAATCGGCCGCGTCGGCGCTGCTCATCCCCAACGCGGTCAAGGCGGTCGGCCACTGGGAGTTCAAGCCGCCCACGCTCAGGGGCCAGCCGGTCCTCGTGTTCACGATGTGGTCGATCAAGTTTGTGGATTTCGATGTCGTGCGGACCGCCGCTCCGGACGGCTCCAGGCGATGAGAGCGAGCGCCGCACAGTCGCTAATTGTCTTACCTTCCGGTTGGCAACCCGCTAGGATTTGAGCCGGTGCCAAAGTATTTTTTCGCGCTGCTGACAGGGATCCTTGCCGCGATCGCCGTCGTGACTGCGGGTTCCGTAGCATACCTCCTCATGCGGGGCCCCGCCGCCCCGCTGTCCGCTAAAGCCCCCATGCGATCGAGCCCGGAGCTGACCTATGTGCCGGAGGAGATCGGCTTCCCGGCGACGGGGCACCCGATGATTACCCACGTCGCGATCGCGGATCTGGAGGGCACCGGCATGCCTGGGATCCTTGTGTGCGACGCGACAGCGAACCGGATCGGCTGGATCCGCCAGCAACCCCGCGGCGTATTCACCGAGCAGTTCATCGGCGATCCGGTCCAGGGGCCGGCCCACATCGCGGTGTGCGACATGAATGGCGACGGGCGCCCCGACCTGCTTGTGGCTAGCATGGGCCAGATCCTGCCGAACAACGACCGCATCGGGAAGATCATCGTGATGGAGAACCTGGGGGGCCTGCGCTTCCGCACCCACGTGGTCGCCGAGAACATCTGCCGAGTAAACGACGTGCGCGGCGCGGACATCGCGGGCCATGGCCGAGTGGACCTGGTCGTGGGCGAGTTCGGCTACGTCCAGGGGGAGCTTCGCTGGATGGAGAACCTGGGCGACTGGAAGTTCCAGGCCCATATCCTGCTGGACGTACCGGGCACCATCATGACCCCGGTGGCGGACTTCGAGCGCAAGGGGAGGCCGGAGATCGCGGCGCTCGTGTCACAGGACTCGGAGCAGGTCTACGGCCAGGTGCACCTTTACCGAAATCTGGGCGGAGGGCATCTCCAGGACACGGTCCTTTGGAAGAGCACCAACCTCGAATACGGCTCCAGCGGGATGATCGAGGGCGACCTTAACGGCGACGGGCTGCCGGACCTGGTCTTCACCAATGGCGACGGGTTCAACAGCGCCTTTGCGGCCCCGGCCCCGTGGCACGGGCTGCAGTGGCTCGAGAACAAGGGCAACGGTGTCTTCGAGTACCACAGAATCGGCGACAGCCCGGGGTGCTACAGCCCGGTGTGCGTGGACCTAAGGGGCAACGGCCGGGGGCACCTCGACATCGTGACGGTCTCCGCGTTCAACAACAGCCTCGATGCGTCTGCGGTGACGATGACCGCGTGGCTCAACGACGGCCATGAGCATTTCACACCCGTGGCCCTGGCCCACGAGCCGACGCGGCTGGTCACGGTGACAGCGGGCGACCTCGACGGCAACGGCGTGCCGGTCCTGGTGACCGGGGGCATGTACGCCTATCCGCCCTTTGCACAGATGAGCCGGGTGACCCTCTGGAGGCGCTAGTAGCCCGATGCCATCGCGGCGACAGCATGTCATCATCGTCGCGGCCCTTGTGGGGGTCATCGCGGCCTGTGCGCTTCTCGCGGCCCACCTCTGGAGACAGCAGCAGCGGGCGGCGGTGGCCGTCGCCGGAGTCGCGCCGGTTCCCGACCTGAAGCGCTGGCCCTCGGAGTTCAGGGAGCGGGTGGCCGAGGCGAGCCAAGACGTGGGCCATGCGCGCGCTCCGCTGGGGGCGCTCGTCACCCTCGCCGACCTCTATTGCGCCAACGGATTCACGCGGGAGGCCGAGCAGGCGCTGGGTGCGCTGCGCCGGTTGGACCCCTCGAACGCGCGCTGGCCCTACCTCATGGCGGATGCGCGCCTCCGGGGCGGCGACCAGGAGGGGGCGGAGCCCGACCTGAGGGCGGCGGTCAAGCTCGACGCCGGCTACGCACCCGCATGGATACGGCTGGGCGAGCTCCTTGCGGGCCGCGGCGCCTTCGAGCAGGCTCGCGATTGCTTTGCGCAGGCGGTGGCTGCGGCCCCAGACAACGTCTGGGCCCGCTATGACTCCATCTCCCTTGAGGCCGTGCACGGGACGGGGGTTGGGGACTGGCGGAGACGCCTGGAGGAACTTGCACGGGCTCAGCCCACCACCAAGGAGGTTCATGCCCTGATGGCCGAGAGCCTTGCCGCCAGCCATGACTTGGCCGGGGCAGAGCGGGAGAGGCGGATTGCGGCCAACAGCGAGCTCAATATCGGCACCCAGGACCCGTGGGTGGACGAGCTTTACCCGCTTTGCTACGACTCGAGTCACATGATGGTCCGTGCGATCGAGATGCGCCGCGAGGGCCGCTTCGACGAGACGGAAAAGCTCCTGACGCGGGTTGCGAAGCTTGCGCCCCACGAGGCCTCCAACCCGCTTGCGTGGGATCTGCTCTCGAATTTCTACCTCAAGACGGGGCGATTGGCCGAGGCCCGGTCGGTCCTCAAGACCGCGGTGGCGGAGTTTCCTGAGGAGCCGCAGATGCCGCTCCTGCAGGCGCGCCTGTTTTGCGCCGAGCACGAGCCCGGGGCCGCCGTGGAAGTGGCTCGGCGGGCCCTCGGGCGCTGGCCCGAGCGGGCGGACCTCCATGCGGCCCTTGGGGTCGCGCTCAGGGACGGCGGCGACTTCGCAGCGGGCGCCGCGGCGCTGCGCGACGCAATCCGACTGGATCCAACCTTGACTGAGGCCCAGTTCGACCTGGGCACTTGCCTCATTGAGCAGGGGGCGCGGGCCGAAGCCCGGGCCGCCTTCGCAAGGGCGCTGGAGATGCGGCCCGATTACCCTGAGGCCCTCCTTGCCATCAGCCAGATCGACCTTGAATCGGGCAATTACGCCTCGGCTCAAACCTATGTCTCGAAGCTGTTCGATCAAAACCCAGACGACCCGAAAGCACGGCGTCTACTCGCAGCCTGGCACATGGTGAAGGGAATGGCGGCCCGCGAGTCTGGCGACCTCGAACAGGCCGAGACGGACTACCGGGCGGGCCTTGCCCTCTCGGCGGACTACGCCGCCCTGCTGAAGGAAGCCGGACAGCTTTCGGGGCAGCGCGGCAAGCTGGCCCAGGCCGCCCTGGACTTCCAGGGCTACGTGCGCGTCGAGCCCGACGATCCCGAGGGCTACCGTCTGCTCGGTCTCACTCTGCAGGGAGCGGGCAGGACAGCCGAGGCCAAGACCGCGTTTGAGCAAGGCCTTGGCGCCGCCCAGAAGGCCGGCGACCAGTCCCGCGCCGACGAGTTCAGGAGGCTTCTCGAGCGATGACCCGGAGGAGCAGACCGGGAGGCCCCGGGGCGCCCGCCGCAGGCTTCAGCGGTCGAGCCGCTTGATGGAGAACGTCTCGCGGGTGGTCGCGTAGGCCTCCCGGCCGAGCCGACCCACGAGGTCCAGTTTTTCTGGGTCCGGCAGGCCGTCCGCACCGATCACGTCGTCGCGGACGTGGGCCGCGACGATTCTGCCGAAGATCACGTTGGCGGCGAGGGGCCCCGAGCCAATGTGGACGATCTGGTTAAGGGTGCACTCGAAGGCCACGGGCGATGCGGCGACCCGCGGGGGCCTCACCCGGGTGGAAGGCGCCGCGGCGATTCCAAAGTGCTCGAACTCGCTTGCCCCGTAGGGGAGGAGCGATGCGGTGGAATTCATCACCTCCGCCAGGTGCTGGGGCACCAGGCTTACGACGAACTCGGGCACGAGCTCGATGTTGCGCACCGTGTCCTTTTTCTCGCCGGCGCGATTGTTCGCCGGAGAGAACATCAGCGTCGGCGGGTTGGCGGTGATCGCCTGAAAGAAGCTGAACGGCGCGAGGTTGACCGCGCCATCGGGCGAGACCGTCGACACCCAGGCGATGGGCCGGGGCAGGATGGTCGTCGTCATCCAATGGTAGGCCTTGGGCGCGGACAGTGTGTCGAAGTCGAGAAACATGGTTTGGACGCAGACCCTGCCACCGCTGCAGCCCCCGGTCAAACCGTGCAGATCGAAAGCGCCTGGGAAAGCGAGGTGATCGGGTCGCGCACCGGTATGAATTCCTGCCCCAGGTATCCCCTGTATCCCGTATCGGCGATGGCGCGCACGATCGCGGGATAGTTGAGCTCCTGGGTCGAGTCGATCTCATGGCGGCCGGGAACGCCCCCTGTGTGATAATGGGCGATGAAGGGGTGGCTCTCGCGGATGGTGTGGATCACGTCACCCTCCATGATCTGCATGTGATAGATGTCGTAGAGCAGCTTGAACCTTTCGGAGCCGACCCGCTTGACGAGCTCGACTCCCCAGGCCGTGTGGTCACCCATGTAGTCCTTGTGGTCGACCCTGCTGTTGAGCAGTTCCATGCAGACCGTCACCCGCCGCCTCTCGGCCTCGCCCACGACCTGGCGGAGTGCAACGGCGCAGTTCTCGAGGCCCTGCTCGTCGCCCATGCCGGCGCGGTTGCCCGAGAAGCAGATCACGTTGGGAATCCCGGCTTCGGCGCACGCGCGGACGCGGTCCACCATGCCCGGCACCATGACCGCGTGATGCTCTAGGCGGTTGAGCCCCTCGGGAATGCGGGTGACGCCCATCGCCATGGCGCAGGTCAGCCCATGCCGCTGCACCACGGCCCATTCGGAGGGCTCGAGCAGCTCGATGGAGGCAAGCCCCACGCGCTTGCCCTCGCGGGCAAGGTCGTCGAGGGCGATGTCCTTGTAGCACCAGCGGCACGCGGAATGGATGACGGAGCCGGTGCGTCCGGCCGACGCGGGCTCGGCGCTGCCGCGCGGCAGCACCGCGAGGGCTGCGGAGCCGGCCAAGGCCTTTAGGGCGTCTCGGCGTGTGATATCCATGATGCGGGGTTAAGTTCCCGTGGGATGCGGGCAGGCGCACTCTGGCGCCAAAGCCCGCGTGGGTCGAGCCCGGGCTTGGCATCAGGCGGCAGAGGTCAGGTGCCAGTGCCTGCAGTACGGGCAGAGGTAGGCCTTGCGGTGGCGCTCGACTCCCGCGACAAGCGCCGCGTCGAGCGCGTCTCCCTGGCTGCGGTATCGCCTTTTGCGGAAACACCGCAGCTGGCGTTCCCCTCGTGTGGGCTCCTTCACAGTGCCGGGAAATGTGCCTGCGAACCCCTCGGGGTCAACGCTTTCGGAGGCGTCCAGGACCAGGGCTAGTCTCGACTCTGGCGGCTGCCTGCGCGGGCCAGGCCGGAAAAGGCTGCGATCACAAGCGGGCCCCAGCGCAGCAGCGTGCCGGCGGTCTTCGCCCGACCGGCAAGCCACCAGCCGGCGGCGAGCGCGGAGGGCACGGCGGCAAATTTCGCAAAGGCGGGAAGCCGGCGCCAGCGCCCGACGACAGAATCGATCAGGGCCAAGGGCTGCACCACGCGCCGAGCCGCAGCCTCGCATTCGCACCGACGGGCGGCGATCCTGCGCCGCAGCCCCGTTTTTCGGAGCGCCAGCAGGCTCAGTTCTCCGCTCGGGTACATGTGCGGTCCTCGCTCATCTCTTGAAGCGTTGCCGCCAGAAGTTGCGGCTGGCGCGCAAGGAACCGGCGAAACGCCACGGTGATCGCCAGAAATGTCAACGCGTAGAAAAGGGCGAGCGCGCCCAGGATCGCGATGCGGCCGCTTTCCCAGAACATGTAGACCAGGGCCAGGCTTGCGAACGTGACTGTCATCACGCCTGAGAATACGATCGCATTGATCCAGAAGAAGATCTGGATCATCCTGAATTTCTCCTCCTTCAGCTCAAGCGTCAGAAGGGCGACGCGGTCCTGCACGCTGGACAGAAGGCTGTCGACCAGGCTCTTGAGGGAGCCGAGCAATCCCTGCGGCTCGGTTTGTCTCGGGTCCATGGCCCGGCGGGTTAGGAGTGGCGCCGCCCAATAAGGACGCCGACGAGCACGCCGACAACGGCCGCGACTGCGAGCGCCTGGTAGGGGTTTTCACGGATCGTCTTGTCGGTGTACTTGCCCCCTGCGATCACCTGCTTCTTGGCCCCGGCGTAAAGTTCGTTGAAACGCTCCTGAGCGGCTTCGAGGCGCATCCTCAGCGGGGAGCCGTTTTCGGTGTGCTCGGACTCCGGCGAGTTGCTGAGCAGCTTTTCGGCGTCGGCCATGAGTGCTTGGAGGTCGCTTAGGAATGCGTGGGTCGGGTCAACAGAGGCGGTTTCGCTGTTCTTCATATGTACCAACACAGACTCCAGAAGGGGAGATTGGTTGCGCCATGGGTCGCGGAAACCGGCAATGGGAGGCCGAATACACACGGGGTCTTCTCCCCACTGGACGGCAGCGGGCCCTTCGACTCCCCGTGCGGTGCGCCTTGCCGCGCTGGCAGCATTTCACTCGCCTCATGGGCCACGGCTGGGGTAGTGAAGCTTCCTGCAACCCGCGCACCTCCCTTGAAACGATTCAGCAGCGAAGCCCGCACGCTCCAGTGGTTAGACAGGCGTGTCGGCTCCGTGGCCTGCCTGGTCCTGACAGCCGTGCGGCGCGTACGCGACGCCCTCGGGGGGGGAGGGGCCGCGGGACCCGCCCGCAGCATCCTTTTCCTCAAGCTGGCCGAGCAGGGATCCACCGTCCTCGCGCACGAGGCTGTCCGCATGGCGGTCGAGCGCGTCGGCCGCCAGGGCGTGTACTTCCTCGTCTTTGAGGAGAACCGCTTCATCGTGGACCTGATCGACCTCGTCCCCGCGGAGAACGTCTTCACTGTCAGGACGCGGTCGGCCTGGACCATGGCGGCAAGCGCCGTCGGCGCCCTGCGCTCCATCAGGCGGCGCAGGATCGACGCATGCATCGACATGGAGTTCTTCGCCCGTTTCTCGGCCGCCATCACCTATCTCACCGGGGCGCGCCAGAGGGTCGGCTTCCACGTGTATTTTGGCGAGGGACCCTACCGGGGCGACCTGATGACGCACCGCGTCCTCTACAACACGCACCTGCACACGAGCAGGACCTTCACCAGCCTCGTGATGGCCGTGGACTCGGCGCCGCAGCGCCTGCCCACGTTCGGGGTTGTGCCGCCGCAGAGCCCGCCGCTGCCGGTGTTCCGGCCCGCCCCCTCGGAAGTGGCTGAGGTCTCGTCGATGCTGCGGGCCCTGGGGATACCCGAGGGAGCGCGCATGATCGTTCTCAACGCGAACGCCAGCGACCTCCTGCCGCTGCGCAAGTGGGATCCGGTCAACTACGCGGACCTTGCCGGACGGCTGCTGGCCGAGTTTCCCGAGGCATGGGTCGGGTTCACGGGATCGCCCGAGGAGGCCCCCGCGGTGGCCGCGCTCGCGCTCCAGGTCGGCTCTCCCAGGGCCGTGAGCCTTGCCGGGCGGACCACGCTGCGCCAGTTGCTGGTCCTGTTCGGCCTGGCGGAGGTCCTCGTCACCAACGACAGCGGGCCCGCGCATTTCGCGGCCCTGACGGGGATCGAAGTCGTGGCGCTCTTCGGCCCCGAGACCCCGCTGCTTTTCTCCGCCCCAGGACCGAGGAACCACGCCATTTGGTCCGGCATCGCGTGCAGCCCCTGCATCAACGCGTTCAACAATCGCCAGACCGCATGCAGGGACAACGTGTGCATGAAGAGCATTTCGGTGGAGCAGGTCTTCGTGAAGGTGCGCTCCCTCTACGCGGCACGGACCGCGGCCGCCAGGCCCTGAGAGGCCCCGCGCCCCTCGTCAGGCGAGCGCCCCTCGGATGCGCAGGCCGTAGCCGTGGCTCCGGGGAAGTCCCTCGGGCAGGGTGACCGACAGGCCGTCCCCGCCATGGGCCCATTTCACCCCTGCGTCGTTCCCGAGCATCTCCACGGCCGAGATGCGCCCGACTCCGAGGCGGGTGCCCGTGGCCAAAGAGCGGATCTGCAGCCTGCCCTGCGGGCGGCCCATGATGAACGCATAGAGGACATCCGCCTTGGTCGTGAACCTGACGTCGCCGGGGCCCAGCTCCCTCCGGAGGCTCTCGTTGAAGGACTTCGATCCCTGCTCGGCCGGGGTCACGGCCTCGCCCTCGCCGAACACCTTCCAGGGACGCGTCCCGTGGATCCCCTCCGCATTCGCGGCCATCCAGGCCGTGATGCCCCTCAGGACCTCGAGTTCCTCGGGGTCCGGCATGCCGCTCGCCGGCAGGGGGATGTTCAGCATCAGGTTGCCGTTCTTGCTCACGATGTCGACCAGGAGGTCGATCACCGCCTTTGGCGTCTTGTAGCGGATCCCGCGCTTGTAGTGCCAGTCGCCGATGCAGGTGTCGGTCTGCCAGGGCTGGAGCCTGATGTCGTCCAGCACGCCGCGCTCGCGGTCGAGCACGCAGAGGCCGGTGGAGCTGTCGCGGTCGCGCTTCGAGAAATAGACTGCCTGGGTCCGGCCCCCGTGGCGCCGGGCGCTCACGTTGTAGAGATGGGCGACGACCGAGCAGCCGTATTCCTCGAACGGAAGGTGGCCGTCGGTGTAGAGGAAGTCGGGCTCGTGTTGGTCGATCAGGTCGGTGATTCGGGCGTGCCAGTGGCGCTTCCACCAGTCTGGGATCTGGTCCTCCGTCCACGGGAAGTCCGCGTCGGAACCCCAGACCTCCTCCGAGGGAACATAAAGGTCCCGCGACTCGGGCTCGGCCCCGTCATAGGGCACCCCCGCCAGCGGGCCCGCCTGGTCGCAGCCGTGGGCGGTTGAATACCACTTGTAGGTTATCCAGAGGTGCTCGCTCACGCCGAACCTGAGCCCCGCCTCGAGGGCCTCCCTCCTCCAGGCGCCCACGATGTCGATGTGGGGCCCCATCGCCGCGGAGTTCCAGCGGTTGTGCCTCGAGTCCCAGAGGTCGAAATTGTCGTGGTGGCAGCCCATCGACATGAAGTACCGGGCTCCCGCCGCCTTGTAGAGGCCCATCAGGTGCGCAGGATCGAAGCGCTCGGCCTTCCAAAGGGGTATCGTGTCCTTGAAGCCGAATTTTGACGGGTGCCCGTAGCGGCGCAGGTGGTAGTCGTACTGCTCCGAACCCTGGACGTACATGTGCCTCGCGTACCAGTCGCCGGCCTCGACCGCCGACTGGGGACCCCAGTGCGCCCATATGCCGAATTTGGCGTCGCGGAACCAGTCGGGCACCTGGTAGGCGGCCAGCGACCCGCGCGAGGCGGCGAACGGCCCGTTCTCGGGACCGATGCCGGGAGGCAGCCCCTGGCCCGTGTCAGCCGCGGCTCCTGCGGAGCCCCTCATGCCGATTGCCGGGAGGGCGCCGGCGATCAATCCGAGCGCCGCCCTCCGCGTGATCTTCATGGATCGGCTCAGGAGCCGGGCTTGAGGCGGAACAGCATCACGTCGTGGGAATCCACGAGCGCTGACTTGGGCTCGACCGACTTGCCTGCGGGCTTTCCCGACCAGACATCGGTCACGTCATAGTACTGCTCGCTGAGGAACGTCAGCTGGCGCAGGTCCACGGTGATCTTTGCCGGGGCGGAACCCGTGTTCAGGATGCACACGGCCCATTCCTTGTTGGAAAGCTCCTTGGCCCAGATCTCCTTGTCCTTGTCGACTCGATAGCGGAAGCCCTGGTGGCCGAGGGGGTCCTGGTCGATGGCGATCACATCCCTGTTGGTGAGGATGTCGCGGACCTCGGGCTTCATGTGGCGCACGTCGTTGCCGGCGATCAGCGGGGCGGCGAGCATGCACCAGAAGCTGAAGTGCGCGCGGGACTCGGCGAGGGTGAGCGAGCCGTTGCCGACCTCGAGCATGTCGGGGTCGTTCCAGTGGCCTGGGCCGGCGTACTTCTCGAGGCCCACGTTCTGGTCGAGCAGCTCCTTCCAGCCGTGTTCCCACTTGTTCTTCCCGCCGCTGGCATAGGAGGCGCCGATGTCGCCCGTGGTGCGCCAGAGGTGCCCGACCTTCTCCGCCCAGAGCCAGGGCTCGTTCTGTCCCCATTCGCAGAGGCTGAAAACGATGGGCCTGCCTGCCGCACGGATCGCGTCACTCATGATGCGGTAGCTCTCGGGACCGTTGGCGGTGCCGTGGTCGCACCAGTCGTACTTGAAGTAGTCGACGCCCCAGGATGCATAGAGACGGGCGTCCTGGAACTCATGGCCGCGGCCGCCGGGATAGCCCGCGCACGTCGTCTTGCCCGCGCACCCGTACATGCCGAACTTGAAGCCGTTGGCGTGGAGGTAGTCGGCGAGCGCCTTCATGCCGCTCGGGAACTTCGCGGGATCGGGGACGATGTTGCCGTCCGCGTCGCGGTCCTTCTTGGCCCAGCAGTCGTCGATCACGATGTAGACGTAGCCCGCGTCCCTCATCCCATTGGCGATCATGGTCTGGGCCGTCTCCTTGACGAGCGACTCGCTGCATTTGTCGGCAAATGTGTTCCATGTGTTCCATCCCATGGGGGGGGTGAGGGCGAGGCCCTCGAACTTGTCGGCGCGGGCGGTGCCGGCAGCCAGGGCTGCGCAGGCGATGAGGCACGAGAGGGTTTTCATCCAGTGGGTGGGGTTGGGGGAGCACCGGCCCTGTTTGGTCCGGAAGACCCCACAAACTTGCGCAGGGTTGAAAGCAAGTCCAGCCCCGGATTGCCCCAGGCCCTCAGGGAAGCTTCGCCTGGATCAGCTTGCTCGCCGCCGCGAAGTCGATCTGCGCCGCCTCAGGCGCCTTCTTGAGCACCCCGATCGCCTTGCCCATGTCCTTTCGGGTCTGAGCCCCCGATTCCTTGATCGCCTCGGCAACGAGGACCTCGAGCCGCGCGGCGTCGAGCCCCTTGGGCAGGTACTTCTCCAGCAGCTTGATCTCCGTCTCGTTGGCCTGCACGAGATCGGTCCTGCCGCCCCTCTCAAAATCGGCCTTGGCGTCGGCGAGGTTCTTCACGCCCTTCTTGAGGGTCGCGATCACAAGGGTGTCGTCGATTGGCTTCGACTGGTCCATCGATGCGCGCTGGATCGAGGCGTCCGCGGTGCGCAGGGAAAGGGCCGTTGCGGAGTCGCGGGCCTTCATGGCGGTGACGATGTCGGCGCGCAGCTGTTCATAGAGGGTGGCCATGGGGGTATTCGAATGGATAAACCGGGTTTTCGCAATCCTCGACCCGGCGGCAACGCGGGGTCGGTGCCGCCGTTGCCTAGCCCCAGCGCTCGACGATGTCGGGCAGCTCCCGCAGCGTGCTTGCCGTGAAGAACCTGCCGGTTGCGGCGGGCGCCTCGGCCTCCTCGTGGCCCCAGGTGATCCTGTACGGCACATGCACGCCGCTTCCGCCGAGCTCCAGCACGGGCAGGATGTCAGACTTGAGGGAGTTGCCCACCATCAGGAAGTCGCAGGGATTGATTCCGTGCCTTTCGAAGATCCTCGAATACGTTGCGGTGTCCTTCTCGGAGACGATCTCGACGATGTCGAAGTGCCCGGCGATCCCTGACTTGGCTATTTTCCTCTCCTGGTCTCGCAGGTCGCCCTTCGTGAGCAGCATGAGGCGGAAACGGGGCGAGAGCCGGGTGAGGGCCTCCTCGACCCCCTCGAGCAGGTCCACGGGGTGCTCGAGCATCTCGCGGCCCAGCGCGAACAGCTCGCGGATCTCCTCCGGCCTGAACTTGCCGTCCGTGAGCTCGATCGCGGTCTCGATGGACGAAAGCATGAAGCCCTTGATGCCGTAGCCGTACAGTCGGAGGTTGCGCATCTCCGTGGCGAAGAGGGCGTTTTTCACTGTCTCGGCGTCATGGTGGCGGGCGAGCAACTCGCAGTAGCGCACATGGACACGCTCGAATATGTTCTCGTTGTGCCAAAGCGTGTCGTCCGCGTCGAATCCTATGAAGCGCTGGGAGCTCATCGTGGCCGTCTCCAAAGGCTTTGGCGGCGCGCCGCCAACGGTCAAGGAATACCTCTGCCGGGGCCGCAGACTCCGGGGAGTTATTCCCAGCCGCACCCCGGCCGTCCTCCCCAGTGCGGGGTCAATCATGGTGAAACACCTTTTCCATGCGCGCCCACCACTCGCCGGGGGCGCGGGACGCAAGGGGTTCCTGCAACGGCTCCAGCACGCCCGGCCTTACCGACGCTTGCGCGCGCATGGAGTCCTCGAACCGCCCGGGCTTCACGCGCAGGGCCATGCCAAATCCTCTGGGGACATTTTTCGCTTTCATCGTGAGGGGTGCCGCTCCGTGTCGGGCGCGAAAAGAGCACGGCCCCGGCGCCAGGCAATCGCATCCGCCCTGTTCGCCGCGCTCTCCAGGCCCGTGGCCTGAAGGCGCCGGAAGCTACGCCACGGTCGGCCCCGCGTCCGGATCCTCCGTGGACTCCGGGGCAACGGCCCGGGCGATGGCCTTGAGCAGCTCCTCCGCGGTGTAGGGCTTCGGGACGAAGTCAAAGAATTCCGACCTGGCTACCGGCGCCTGAAGCGTGGCGCTTCCCAGGCCGCTCGAGCCGATGATCTTGACCTTCGGGCTGATCGCCCGGAGTGCCACCGCCATTGCAGGGCCGTCCATGATCGGCATCGAGATGTCCGTAACGACCGCGGCGATCGAGTCCCGGTGAAGGGCAAAGAGGGACACCGCCGTCGCGCCGTTGTCCGCGACCAGCACACGGTAGCCAAAGCGCTCAAGCGTCGACTTGGCGACGCTTAGTATGGGCTCCTCGTCGTCGACCACCAGCACGAGCTCGTTGTGGCCGCGCGGCAGGCCCATCGAGCTCTCGAGCGTCGTGACCGGCGTGGCCCTCTCCATGGTCGCAGGCAGGTAGAGCGTGAAGGTGGTGCCCTTGCCGACCTCGCTGGCCACATGGATGAAGCCCCCGTGGCTCTGCACGATCCCTAGCGACGTCGACAGGCCGAGGCCCGTTCCCTTGCCGAGGTCCTTGGTGGTGAAGTACGGCTCGAAGAGGTGCTCCTTCACCTTCGCCGACATCCCGGATCCCGTGTCGGTCACGGACACCGCGAGGTACGGGCCCGGCTTTGACCCCGGGTTCATGCTGGCGAACGTCTCGTCGAGGAGCTTGTTCTCGAGCTTCAGGGTGAGGAGGCCCCCGCCGGGCATTGCATCTCGGGCGTTCACGCTGAGGTTGAGCAGGACCTGGTGAAGCTGGGTGGCGTCCCCGATGATCGCCCAGGGAGCGGGATCGCACACAAAATCGAACCTGATGGATTTCGGGAATGTGTTCCGCACGATGTGCTCGATCTCACGGGCCACGTGCTTGAGCTGCACGAGCGAGCGCTCGCCCTCCCCCCCGCGTCCGAAGGCGAGCACCTGGCGCACCAGCTGCGCGCCCCTCTCCGCGTTCTTCTCGAGCATCCCCAGCAGCCGCTGGCCGCCTTCGTCGGGCACCTTGTGCCTGAGCAGCGCGATCGACATCAGTATGGGAGCAAGGATGTTGTTCAGGTCGTGCGCGATCCCGCCCGCCAGGGTTCCGAGGCTCTCCAGCCTCTGGTTGCGCAGTGCAAGCGCGTCCGCGTGCCTCTTCTCGGTCACGTCCACGCTGATGCTCAGCTGGGCCTTCGGCTCACCGATTGGGCCGAGAAAGAGGCTGCGCCGCGCCTCGGCGAAGACCTCCCTTCCGGTGCGGTGGTGGAGGTGGTACTCGCCGTGCCAGGAGCCCTTCGCGAGGGTCTCGGCATAGGCCACCCTGAACTGCTCGCGGTCATCGGGCGGGAAGATATCGTGGTACGTCTTCCCGGAGACCTCGGCGAACTTAACCCCGAACAGGTTCTCGGCGGCCGCATTGGCGTAGGTCACGCGGTTTTCCAGGTCGATCAGCACGATCGCGTCATGTGCCTGGTCGATAATGCCCGCCTGCTCGCTGATCTTCTCCATCGTCTGCTTGACGGCGGTGACGTCGTGCCCAATCCCCAGCAGGCCCACGATGTTCCCCTGGGCGTCGCGCAGAGGCACCTTTGTCGTGGAGATCCAGCGGGGGCCCTCGCGTCCCGGGATCAACGCCTCCGCGTCGATGATCGGCTTTCCGGTCGCCATCACGCGCTCGTTGTCCGCGTGAAACTTGGCAGCCATCTCGGGTGGGTAGAAATCGAAGTCCGTCTTGCCGAAGGTCTCCTCGGAAGTCTTCACCCCCAGCAGCTTCAGCTGGGTGTGGTTGTTGAGGATGTGCCGGTGGGCCCGATCCCTCGCGTAGATATGCTCCGGAACGCTGTCGATGAGCGTGCGCAGGATCGTTGCCTCAAGAAACGAGAGATCGCCCAGCTCAAAGATACAGGGCGCGGCGGCCCCTGTTCCCTTCCGGTGGTCATCCTGCGAAGCATCCGTCTTGCCACTCATTTTTCCTTGAATTCAGTGGGCGCGCGACGGTCGCAGGGGTGGGGTGATGCCTCGCCCGGTGGCTGCCGGAGAGGATACCATGGCATTCTATCCGTAAGGCGTGAGCGCGGTCGAAAACTACAGGTTGAGAATGGGGGATTTCCCCCTCAAACGCAAGGCAAATGCATCGGGCTTATGCAGATAGGTCGCTGAGTTTGCTCAGCGCCCGCCTGCAGGCCCCGACCAGTCGGCATCCTTCAGGTTCCAGCCGCCCCCGAGCGCCTTGTAGAGCTGCACCGTGGTGGCGTACTGGTCGCGCCGGGTCTGCGCGAGCGAGGCTTCCGCGGGAAAGAGCATCTGCTGGGCCTGGAGGACCTCGAAGTAGTTGGCCCTTCCCGCCGTGTAGCGCTTCCGGGAAAGGGTCACCGCCTCCTGGTAGGAGATCACCGCCTTTTCCTGCTCCGCGCGCACCTCGGCGAGCTTCTGGCGGGTCACCAGCGCGTCGGCCACATCGCCAAAGGCGTTCAGGGCCGCCTGTTGGTACTGCAGCTTCGCGGCCTCCCACGCCTCCTTCGCCTGCTGGTACTGGCCGCGGAGCCCGCCGCCTTGGAAAAGGGGGCCGCTCGCGTTGGCTCCCACGGCCCAGAGGCTGGCGTTGCGCGAGGTGAGGGCGTTGAGGCTCGGGCTCGCCACGCCGAAGACCGCGCTCAGGCCGATCCTCGGGAGGAACCCGCCCACGGTGACGCCGATCCCGGCGTTGGCGGAGTGGGCCGCATATTCGGCCTCGAGCACGTCGGGGCGGCGCTCGAGGAGCGCGGAGGGCAGGCCTGCCGGGACGTCCGGCGGGCTCGGCAGGTCCGCGAGGCGGGCGCCGCGGACAATGGGGCCGGGATTGCGGCCGATCAGGACGCTGATCTGGTTCTCCTTGATGGCGATCTGCCTTTCGATCTCCGGGATGCGGGACGCGCTGGTCGCACGCGCGGCCTCGGCGCTCGCGGTCTCAAGCCTCGAGGCGACTCCCCCCTCGAGCTGCCGGTTGAACAGCCCGAGGCTTTCGCCGAACGACTCCACGGCCTGGCTGGCGATGGCCCTCTCCTCGTCGAGTTCGAGCAGCTCGAAGTAGGCGGTCGCGACGTCGCCCACCAGACTCAGGAGCACGCCGCGGCGCGCCTGCTCGGTCGCAAGGTACTGGTAGCGCGCCGCCTCGTCCAGGCGCCTGACTCGGCCCCAGAGGTCAAGTTCCCACGCCGCGCTCAGGTAGCCGTCTGAGGCGTTGGATGTCACGCCTCCTCCCAAGGGGTTCGGCGAGCCCAGAAGCTGGTCGCGTCCGCGGTCCGCGGCCCCCTGGTAACCGACGCTTGGGAAGCGCTGGCCGTGCACCTGGGCCGCGATTGCGCGGGCCTCCTCGACGCGGGCCGCCGCGATCCGCGCGTCATAGCCCTCGGACAGCGCCGCGCGGATCAGCTCATTGAGCCTGGGATCCCTGTAGACGTCCCACCATGCAAGGTCGGCGAGCGACCGGTCCCCAGAGGGGGCCTGGTCCCTGAAGGCCTGGGGTGCCTCGACCTTGGGCTGCTTGAAGTCGGGTCCGACGGCGCAGCCGGCAAGGAGCAGCGCGGCGGCAAGGGCCACCGGGGCCAGAATGGGCGAGGATTTCGTTGTCATCGGTCCTGCCTTGGTGTCTTCCGTTCGCCCTCCCGCAGCTCGGGGTGCTCGGCGACCGGGTGCAGCGGCGACGCACGGGCGCTGTGGGGCAGGCCCTTGGTGGCCCACATCTCGATCACATAGAACGTGACCGGGATGAGGAAGATCGCCAGGGCGCTCGCCGCCAGCATGCCGCCGATCACGGTCGTCCCCATCACGCGCCTCGCCACGGCGCCCGAGCCGTCAGCCAGCCACAGCGGAATGCAGCCGAAGATGAAGGCGAACGACGTCATCAGGATGGGCCTGAGCCTCGTCTTTGCGCCCTGCAGCGCGGCGTCAAGGAGGGGGATGCCGTGCTCGTAGCGGGCCCGCGCGAACTCCACGATCAGGATGGCGTTCTTCGCGGACAGTCCTATCAGCATGATCAGGCCGATCTGGGCGAACACATTGTTCTCCATCTGCCTCGCGAACAGGGTCAGGTAGGCGCCGAATATCGCGATCGGGACCCCCAGCAGCACGCTGAAGGGCAGCGACCAGCTCTCGTAGAGAGCGGCAAGGATGAGGAAGACAAACACCAGCGACAGGGCGAAAATGGCCGCCGGGGGCACGCCCTCCTGGGCCTTCTTCTCCTGGAAGGACATGCCGATATAGTCGAAGCCCATCTCCCTCGGCATCGTCTTGGCGAAGACGTCCTCAAGGGCGGCGGTCGCCTCGTTGGAGCTGTAGCCTGGCGCCGCGGCGCCGTTGATCTGCGCGCTTCGGTAGAGGTTGTAGCGCATCGTGAACTCCGGCCCCAGACGGTTCTCGACGGTGACCAGGGCCGAGAGGGGCACCATCACTCCGTCGTGGTTGCGCACATAGTAGCTGCCAAGCTTGTCGGCGCGGTCGCGGTACTCGCCCTCGGCCTCCACATACACCTGCCACTGGCGGCCGAAGCGGTTGAAGTAGTTCACGAAGATGCCGCCCATGAAGCACTGCAGCGTCCGGTAGACATCGGCGAGGTCCACGCCCTGCTTGAGGACCTTGGCGCGGTCCACGTTGACGAAGATCTGCGGCACCGACGGGAGGAAGCTGGTCGATATGTTGGCGAGTTCCTTCCTCTTGCGCGCCTCGGCGATGAACTTGTTCACGTTGTCGGCGAGGAACGCGATGTCCTTGCCGGCCCGGTCCTCGAGCACGAAGCTGAAGCCTCCCGCGGTGCCGATGCCTGGGATCGACGGCGGCGCGAAGCAGATCGCCACCCCCTCGGGTATCTTGCGCAGCTCGCGGTTCAGGTGGGCCTTGATCGCCTCATAGCGCTCCTCCGGGCGCGTCCTCTCCGACCATGGCTTGAAATTGACGAAAAAGAACGCGCTGTACGTGTTCGTGTCGGTGCTCAGCAGGGAGAACCCGATCACCGAGGTGTAGGTCTTCACGCCGGGCGTGGCCTTGATGATGTCCTCGACCTTGGCGGCCACGTCGCTGGTCCTCTGAAGGGACGCCGCGTTGGGCAGCTGGAGCTGCACGTAGGCGTAACCCTGGTCCTCCTCGGGCAGGAACGAGGTCGGCAGCTTCCTGGCGAGCAGGAAGGCCCCCAGGGCGAACAGTGCGAGCACCGCGAAGCTGAGGACGCTCCTGTGGATGAGCCCGCGTGACAGCGTCACGTAGACCGACTGAATGCGCCCGAAGCCGCGGTTGAACCAGGCGAAGAACCTCGCCGCAAGTCCCTTGGGGTCCTCGTCCCTGGGCCTGAGCAGCATGGCGCAAAGGGCGGGGCTGAGCGAAAGCGCGTTGAAGGCCGAGATGATGACCGAGATCGCGATCGTCAGGGCGAACTGCTGGTAGAGGCGCCCCGTGATCCCCGGGATGAACGCCGTCGGGATGAAGACGGCGGCCAGGATGATGGCGATCGCCACGACCGGGCCCGACACCTCGTGCATGGCGAGGATGGTCGCGTCGCGGGGCGCCATCCCCTCCTCAATGTGGTGCTCCACCGCCTCGACGACGACGATGGCGTCATCGACGACCAGCCCGATCGCGAGCACGAGGCCGAACAGCGAGAGCGTGTTGACCGAGAAGCCGAAGACGGGGAAGAGGATGAAGGTGCCGATGAGCGAGACCGGAACCGCGAGCATCGGGATCAGCGTGGGTCTCCATCCCTGCAGGAAGACAAACACGACCAGGATCACGAGCAGCATCGCCTGCCAGAGCGTGTTGGAGATCTCGCGCATGCCCTCCGAGACCGACTGGGTCGTGTCGAGGGCCACCTGGTAGTCGAGGCCCTGCGGGAATCTCTGCTTCAGGCGCGCCATCGCGGCCTTCGCGCCCACGGCGCAGTCGAGGGCATTGGAGCCCGGAAGCTGGTAGATCGCCACGATGGCGGCCGCCTTGCCGTTCAGGCGGCCCCTCAGGTTGTAGACCTGGGCGCCCAGCTCGACTCGGGCGACGTCGCGCAGCCTGACGGCCGAGCCGTCGGGGTTAGCCCTGATGATGATCGCCCCGAACTCCTCGGGCGAGGTCAGCCGACCCTGGACCCGGACCGCGTAGGTAAACTCCTGCCCCTGCGGTGCGGGCTCGGCCCCGACGAGGCCCGAGGGGTTGACGGTGTTCTGGCTCTGGATCGCCTTCACCACCTCGTTGACCGTGAGGTTCAGTTTGGCGAGCTGGTCGGGCTTCACCCAGAACCTCATCGCGTACTGGCCGGCGCCGAAGACCGTCGCGCTCGCGATGCCAGGGACGCGCGTGAGCTCGTCGATGACGTTGATGTAGGCGTAGTTTGCCAGGAACGTGCTGTTGTAGGCGTCGTTCGGCGAGTAGAGCGCCATCAGCATGAGCGGCGCCGTCAGCTGCTTCTGCACGGTCACGCCGAAATTGGCCACGTCGGACGGCAGCTGCGGGCTCGACTGGATCACCCGCATCTGGGTGAGGATCAGGTCCGTGTTCGGGTCCGTGGCGACGTCGAAGTTGGCGGTCAGACGCAGCGACCCGTCGCTGGCGTTGATCGAGTACATGTAGTTCAGGTTGTCGACGCCGCTGATCACCTGCTCGATGGGCGTCGCAACGGACTGCTCCACCGTCTGCGCGTCCGCGCCGACGAAGGTCGTCGTGATGCGCGCCTCCGGGGGGACGATCTTGGGAAACTGGGCGATCGGCAGCGTGAGCAGCGAGACCATGCCGACGACTACCGTGATGATCGCGATGACGATCGCGACGATGGGCCGGTTGATGAAGAATTTCGACACGGTGCGACGGTCCTTAGGGCTGCGTCGCCGCGAGCGGCAGGGGGTTGACCTGGGCGCCGTCCTTCACCTTCTGCACGCCGTCGGCGACCACGCGGTCTCCCGGGTGCAGGCCGGACTCCACCACGACGAGGTCGCCCACCTGGGGCCCCGTCCTGACCGTGACGATGTGCACTTGGTTTTTTGGGTCGATCACGGCGAGCTGATAGCCCCCCTGGAGCTCGGAAAGGGCGCGCTGGGGCACGAGCAGGGCGGCCTTGCGCAGGTCCATGACCGCATGCACGCGCGCATACTGACCCGGGCGCAGCAGGCCATTGGGATTGGGAAAGAGGGCGATCGCCTTGAGCGTGCCGGTGTTGCCGTCGACCTGGCTGTCGATCGCGAAGAACGTCCCGGGGAGCCCGTAGGACGAGCCGTCGGAGAGGACGAGGTCGAATCGGGTGCCCGCGGGGATGCTGGGGGCCTGCGGGTCCCGGCGCCTGAACTCCAGGTAGGCCTGCTCACTGATGGGGAAGTAGGCCTTGATGGGGTTGACGGTGGCGACCGTAGTCAGCGCCCCGGTGGACGGCCCCACCAGGTCGCCGATCTGGGCCTGCACCAGGCCAGCGATCCCGTCCACGGGTGATGACACACGCGTGAAGGAGAGGTTGAGCCGCGCCTGCTCTGCGTTGGCCTTCGCCGACGCAACCTGGGCCTCGGCAGCCAGCCGCGCCTGCACCGCGTCATCGAGCTCCTGCTGGCTGATCGCCTTGTCTCGCGCCAGGGGCGTGTAGCGGGCCACATCCTGCTCGGCCTTGCCCAGCTGGGCCTCGGCCTGCCCCAGTTGGCCCTCGGCCTGGGCAAGCGCGGCCTCAAAAGGACGGGGATCGATCTCGAAGAGCAGATCGCCCTGGCGTACGGCCGCCCCCTCCTTGTAGTCCTGCTTCACTAGGTTGCCGCTCACCTGCGCCCGCACCTTGGCATTCACGAAGCCGTCGAGATAGCCGATCCACTCCTGGGTGACGGGGACATCCCTCTGGACGACGGAGACCACGTTAACATCCTGCGGGGCCGGAACTTGGGTCGCCTGGCGCGAGCAGCCGCCGCCGAGCGCCGCGAGCGCTCCGGCAATAAAGACAACAAACCTACATCCTCCTAAATAGGGGGTCATTCCACCCATTTAGGTCAACACTTGCACAAATTCAAGCGGCGCCAGCAGAAGGCGGGGATTTTTGCGGGATGGCTCACCAATTGTCGGACCGGAAGGGCGCCGCCGGCAGGCCTGTTTCCGCGTAGAGGTTGGCCTCGGGGGCGTTGGTCCAGGCGTAGCGTACCGCCACCGGCTGGGCCACCTCGGCAGACGAGACCAGCAGCGTGTCCGTCTCGATCGTCCCCGTCGCCGGATGGAAGAGCTTGTCGGCGCCGGCGACCTCGAGGGACTGGACCGCGCCCCCGCGGGCCTGGAGCTCGCTGCCGGCATGGGTGAAGTGCACGCGCATGGCGCCGCCCTCGGGCGACGCACCCGCGAAGAGGGGGCCCGCGGACTCGGGAGGCAGGCCGTAGACCTGGGCCCTGGCGATCAGGGCCAGCCGCCGCCCCAGCTCCTGCTTGTTCCTCGGGTGGATGTTGTCCGCCTCGCCGATGTCGAGCGCGACGGCCATGCCTGTGTTGGGCAGGGACAGCACCTGGGCCTGGGCCTCACGCAGCAGTGCCCACTCACGGTGGACGAGCTCCGTGGGGTTGCCGTAATTGGCCAGCTGCACGAAGTAGAAGGGGACATCACCCTGGCGGAACGCGACCCTCCAGCTGCGGATCATCGTTCCAAACAGTTCGGCGTACTCGCTCGGATGGCCGGTATTGGATTCACCCTGGTACCAGAGGACGCCGCGCAGCGCGCAGGGTTCTAGAGGGGCGATCATCCCGTTGTAGAGGCCGCCGGGATAGTATTGGGAGTCGTTCGAGGCCGGGGGCTGGGGCCAGGGCAGGGGATTGCGCGTGTGCGTCTCGGTTGCGAGCCTCTGGGCCTTGTTCCAGGCCTCAACGTCAGCCGGATATTTCGCCACTCGCTCGGGAGGCCATTCGCTGAGGGCCTTCTTCCAGCGCTCGTCGAGGGTCGACCCCAGCGAGGTCGACCTGCGCGCCTCGTCGCTCATCCAGGACTCGATCGGCGTGCCGCCCCACGGGCTGTCGATGATGCCCACGGGAACCCCGATCGCGCGGTGGATGTCGCGCGCGAAGAAGTAGCCGACTGCCGTGAAGCCGCGCACGGTCTGCGGCGTCGCCGCCGTCCAGCCGCTGGTCTTCACGGTGCGCGCCGGCGCCATCGCGACCGTGCGCTCGACCTTGATCTGGCGGATCAGCGGGTAGTTTGCCGCGGCCAGCTCGGCCTCGGCGTCGCGCACCCTGTAGGTGAAGCCGCCGTCGTCGACGGTGAACTCCATGTTGGACTGGCCCGAGCACAGCCACACCTCTCCCACGACGACGTCGTGGAGCGTGACCGTGTTGTGGCCCTGCACCACGAGGTCCGCGGGCTGGGCGCTTGCGCTGACGGGAGCCAGCGTGGCCATCCAGCTGCCGTCGGGACCGGCGACCGCATGCACGCTCTGCCCGTGAAAGGAGACGGTCACCGTGTCGCCGGCGCCGGCGCTCCCCCACACGGGAACGGGCTTGTCCCTCTGCAGGACGGCGTGGTCGGTGAACAGGGTGGCCAGGGTCACATTGGTCTGGCTCGTGGCGACGTTGCCGGGTGCGACGCAGGCCGCGAGGACTGCGCATCCGAGCAGGCTTATGAGAAAGGGGGAAAATCTCGGCTTATGGGTGCTCATGGCGTTGCGTGGAGGTGGGGGTTTGGTGTAGACGGGTCATCTTACAACCCATCATGAGTACGCTTCGTGTAACAGTCTGGGGCGAAAATGTCCACGAGCATAGGAACGCCAAGGTTAAAGAAATTTACCCTAGGGGGATGCACGCCGCGCTCGCGGAAGGCCTGTCGGGGCTGCTCCCGGCGGCCGAGTTCGCCACGGCGACGCTCCAGGAGCCCGAGCACGGCCTAAGCGCCGCGCAGCTCGCCAGGACGGACGTGCTCACCTGGTGGGGGCACCTGGCCCACGACCAGGTGAGCGACGAGGTCGCCCGCCGGGTCCAGGCCCGAGTCCTCGAGGGGATGGGTCTGATCGTCCTCCACTCGGCGCACCACTCCAAGATCTTCAGGATGCTGATGGGCACCACCTGCTCCCTCACCTGGAGGGAGGCGGGCGAGCGCGAGCGCCTTTGGGTCTGCAACCCGGGCCACCCGATCGCCCGCGGGCTGGGCCGCTACCTTGAGCTGCCTCAGGAGGAGATGTACGGCGAGCCTTTTGCCATCCCGGCTCCCGAGGAGCAGGTCTTCCTGTCCTGGTTCGAGGGAGGCGAGGCTTTCAGGAGCGGCTGCTGCTGGCGCAGGGGCAACGGCTCCATCTTCTACTTCAGGCCCGGCCACGAGACGTACCCGACCTACCATGACCCCGGCATCCTCAGGGTCATCGCCAACGCCATCGAGTGGGCCCGCCCGAGGGGCTCCTGGATCGACGCGTGCCCCAACGTGAAGGAGCCGGCCGAGAGGATCTCGCCTAAGTGACCGCGTGCGCCTGCCGCGACGGCGGCCCGGTTGACGCCTTTGCTAGACTCACCCTGCCTTGAGCCCGGCCCAAAACATCGTCAGTTTCCGCAACGTGACCGTTTGCTACGGGCGCCTCACGGCGCTGCGCGACATCTGCCTTGAAATCCCCTGCGGGAGCTCGACGGCGGTGCTGGGCGGCAACGGGGCGGGCAAGAGCACGCTCCTGCGGGCGGTGCTCGGGTGGCAGGCGCTCTCAGGGGGGGAGATCCGAATCGGAGACGAGCAACCCGAGCATGCGAGGCCCCGCCTGGCCTACGTTCCCCAGCGCCACGCCGTCGACTGGGACTTCCCGATAACGGTGAGGGGTGTCGTCGAGCAGGGCCGCTATCCCTACCTCGGCCTCTTTTCCCGCCTCAGCACGGCCGACCGCGCCCGGGTCGAGGGCGCCATGGAGGAGCTGGGCATCGCCGACCTGGCCGACCGGCAGATCCGCAGGCTCTCCGGGGGGCAGCAGCAGAGGGCCTTCCTGGCGAGGGCGGTGGCACAGGGCGGCGACATCTTCCTCCTGGACGAGCCCTTCGCGGGGCTCGACCTTTTCGGCTCCGAGGAGCTGGGCCACATCCTGCTCAGCTGGCAGGAGCAGGGCCGCACCGTTCTCGCCGCCGTGCACGACCTTGAGGCCGCGCGCCGCATCTTTCCCAGGGCCATACTGCTCGACACTGACCTGGTGGCCTGCGGGCCCATCGAAGAGGTGCTGTCGGCCGCCAACGTGGACCGCGCGTTCCGGCAGGGGCACTGCGTTCACGGCGCCCATGCCCACGGGGCGCAGGCGAGGGACCGGCGATGAGCGCGCTGCACGACCTCCTTGTGGGCCCGTTCGCGTACGAATTCATGCGCCGGGGGCTGCTGTCGGCCCTGATCCTGGGCGTGAGCGGCGGCCTCCTCGGGTGCGTCCTCGTGCTGCGCCGCCTTGCGCTCATGGGCGACGCGCTGTCCCACTCGCTCCTGCCCGGCGTCGCCGCAGCGTGGCTCCTGTTCGGCACGAGCACGGCCGCCCTGTTCTTCGGCGGACTGATCGCGGGGCTTTTGACCGCGCTGGGAAGCGCGCTTCTGAGCCGGCTGACTCGGGTGAAGGAGGACGCGGCCTTCGGCTCGCTCTTCATCCTGTTCTTCGCCTCGGGCGTCGCGCTCATCAGCGCCCTGCCGACGCGCGTCAACCTTGTGGATTTCCTGTTCGGCAACGTCCTGGGTGTAAGCACCTCGGACCTGCGCCTTGCGCTCGCGGTCAGCGGCCTGACGGTCGGGGCCTTCGTCGTCTTCTACCGCAGCATCCTGCTCGAGACCTTTGACCCCGTCTTCAACCGCGCCACAGGCGGGCACGGCGGCCTGGTTCACCTGGGGTTCCTGACGCTCACCGTACTCAACCTCGTCGCAGCCATGCAGACGATGGGGATCGTGCTCGCGCTCGGCCTTTTCCTCCTGCCGGCCGTGAGCGCCTATCTTTGGTGCGACCGCTTCGCGTCGATGCTCCTGACCTCGGTATCCATGGCGCTTGCGGGCTCGTTCGTCGGGATCCTCGTCAGCTTCCACGCCGGGGTCGCGAGCGGGGCGGCCATCGTCCTGTGCCTGGGCGCCATCTTCCTTTTCTCAGCCCTGTTCAGCCCCCGGTACGGTGCGATCCGCACGCTGCGCCACGGGGGGCACGGCTAGCCCTCCAACGTGAAGGCGATCCAGGCCCTGCTTATGCTTCTGGTCGCGGCCCGCGCGGCCGGGGGGGGCGCGCCGCCGCTCAACGTCGTGACGCTCAACTCGGTGCTCACCGAGGTTGCGCGCGAGGTGGGTGCAGACGCGGTGCACGTGACCGGGCTCGTGCGGCCGGGGGTCGATCCCCACACGTTCAGCCCCACCCCGGCCGACATCCGCACGCTGGCTGACGCGGACCTGGTGCTCGCGTCGGGGCTGAGCATCGAGGCCTACGTGGACCGACTGGTCGCCGGCTCCGTCTTCGGCGGGAGGGTGGTGAGGGTGGGGGACCGCGTCCCCCTGGTGCTTTCACTTCCGGGCAGGGGCGGCTCCGGCGAGCGCGACCCTCACTGGTGGCACAGCATCTCGAACGTCATTGCGGCGGCTGAGATCGTGCGCGGCGAGCTTGCCAGGCTGCGGCCGGAATCGGCGGCGGACTTTGCCCGCAACGCCGCGCGCTTCCAGGGCCGCCTCGCTCAGCTCCAGTCCTGGGCCGCGCGGGAGGTGGACCGGCTGCCGCCGGGACGGCGCCTTCTCGTGACCTCCCACGACGCCTTTGGCTACCTCGCGCACGACTACGGATTCGAGGTGCACCCTGTCAACGGGCTCTCGACCGAGAGCGAAGCCGACGCGAAACACCTGGCGTCGTTGGTCGACCTGATCCGTCGGCAGAAGGTGAGGTCCGTCTTTGTCGAGAGCAGTGCGAACCCCCGCCTTGTGGAGAACCTGCTCCAGGAGACCGGCGCGCGAATGGGGGGCCGGCTCTACGCCGACGGCCTGGGCGCCGCGGGAAGCGGGGCCGAGGACTATGTCTCCATGTACCGGAGCAATATCGCCACGATCGTCGACGGCCTTTCCCTGCCCTAGGGCCGCCGTTCAGCCATCGGTGTCGTTGCCCCGCGGGAAGTTGAACCTGACGTCGGAGAAGGTGGTTCCCCTCACGGGCACGCTGCGCAGAACGCCGTCGAACTGCCCCGTCGCCTTGAGCCAGTCCGCCCGGGCCTGGAAGAGCGAGGTGTCCCCCACCGTCTCCCCGGTCGCCGGGTTCGCCACGGCGGCGAGCAGGAGCCTCTCGGTCCTGCCAGAGAACGTTGCGTCGATCTCGATCGACGGCGCGCTGGAGCGGATGAAGTTCTCCATTTCGCCGTCGAGAATATAGGCCTGGAGCACCCCGGAGTCGCCGTCCCGCACGAGCTCGACATGGTAGACCTCGTCGCCGAGCACGACGGGTGTTCCCCCGTGGGGAGGGTGGTGCTCATGCCTGTGGGGCGCCGCGGCCCCGGCGGGCGGGGCCTTCGAGCAGCCGCCCGCAATCGCGGCCATGAGGGCCATGGCAACCAGGGTCGCGGCTCGTCGCAGGGTCATGGGTGCAGGGACCGTCCGCTTCAGGAAATGGGAGCGAGGTGCTCTGCCACGTCCGTCTGGTATGCCTTCCAGGCCGGAAGCAGGCCGGAGAGCCCGCACAGGGCGATCATCCCGAGGGGGGCCCACAGCATCACGGGGCTGTAGGCAAACGTCTCCAGGAGCACACCGGTCTGCGCCTGGATCACGACCGCCACGGAGGAGACGATCGCCGCGTAGGCGCCGAAGGCCAGCAGCATGCCGATGGCCCCGATGAGCGTCGCCTCCAGGACGATCGCGGTGAAGAGGAAGAGCCGGCCGGCTCCCAGGGCCCTCAGGATCGCGATGTCGCGCCTCCTCGATGCCATGGAATTGTAGATCGCGACAAGGACACCCGCCGCGGACACGAGCGCCACGAGGTAGGCGACCAGGGAAAGCACCTTGTCAAACCAGCTGATCTTCTGGAACAGCTCGGCCATGATCGCCCCAATGGGGTAGGCGAACGTCAGCCGGTTGCCCTGCTTGTTGTACATGATGTCGAGCATGAAGCCCGCCGAGGGCGAGCGAAGCTGCACCAGCACCGCGCTCAGCTCGGTGGCCGCCCGGGGGTCGTGCCCGCTCATGGTTTGAAGGCCGTGGAGCGGTATCCACACCACCTTGTCCGCCGGGGTGTTGGACGGGGCCAGGACCCCCGTCACCACGTACATCTCGGGGTGCTGGTTCGCGGCGTCGTAGACGAGGCCGTGGAAGGGGTGGAAGGAGTCGCCGACCTTCAGGCCCAGTCGGCGCGCGGCGAAGCTCCCGATCACGGCCTCTTTCTCCGAGGGGTTGAAGAGCCTGCCTTGGGACAGCGCGAAATGCCTTCCCGGGGCGTACTCCACGGCCGTGAACAGCTCGGGCAGGGTGCCGACGATGCGGAATCCGCGCAGGTTGTCGCCCACCGCGATCGGCACCGCCAGCTTCACGGCGGGGTGGTGGCGGATGTACTCGTAGTCGGAGGCGGCAAGGTTGCCGGGCGACGCCTCGAGATGGAAAATCGCATTGAGCACCAGCTGCAGCTTGGAGCCGCGTGCGCCGAGGACGGCGTCGAAGCCGGTGTTCACCTGGGTGAACGTGCGCTGAGACTGCTCCTTTACGACCCAGACCGACATCAGGAGGCCTCCGGCGAGCGCGATCGAGAGGGCCGTGATCACGGTCGACAGGGCGTGCTGGCGCAGGCTGCGCCTGACGATGAGAAGGAGGGTCATGACGAGGCCTCCTTCAGGCTGAGGTTGAGCTCGGCAAAATCGCGCACGTTGGGGAAGGCGCCGAGCACCTCTGGGTCGTGGCTGACGAGGAGCAGCGCCGCCCCGCTCTCGCGGCAGGTTTCCCGGATCAGCGCGAGCGCCTCCCTTGAGTTGCGCCGGTCGAGGTTGCCCGTGGGCTCGTCGGCAAGCACCAGCTTGGGGTGCTTGGCAAGCGCGCGGGCCACGGCGACGCGCTGCTGCTGGCCGGAGGAAAGCTGGCGCGGCCGGTGTCCGAGCCGGCTGGACAGGCCCACGCGCTCGAGAAGCGCGAGCGCCCTCGGCCGGTCGGCATGCCCTCCGAACGTCATCCCGAGCAGGACATTTTCGAGGCACGTGTAGCCCTGCAGCAGATTGAATGTCTGGAAGATGTAGCCGATGCTTGCGGCGCGGAGCCGGTCGCGGCGGTGCTCGCCCATCGCGGCCATGTCGCTCCCGTCGACGAGGATCGATCCCTCGTCGGGCGAGAGGATGCCGGCGATGAGGTTGAGGAACGTGGTCTTGCCGGAGCCGCTTTCACCCCTGAGCGCAAGATGCTCCCCGGGCCCCAGCGAGAACTCGGGAATGTCGATGATCGTCCTGCTTCCCCCGTCGGGCACCGGGAAGGACTTGCTCAGTCCGCGAATCTGGAGCAGTGCCGGTTCCGGGATCATGCACCGAACATTCCTTTCAGGAGCGCCAATCGTCAACTGAAACGGCCAGAGGCGAGCTCCCGGGGTCCATTAATGTTTTCTTAACGCGTTTGGCGCCACATTTAGCTCACCAAGGGGGCCCTTTGCCGCTAGGATGCCCCGATGCCTGAATCTCCCGTCCCAGCGGGCGCGCCCGACGTGTACCCAGGCTCCGTGCTCGCGGAGCGGCGCGATCGCTCCCCCTTGTCCGGGGTGGCCTGCTGCGCCGAGCTCCCGGAGCGGGAGGGTCTGGGGCCGCCGCTTGAGCAGGAGCTTTCCGACGGCCACGTCCTGGACGGGAGGTTCGTGATCCGCGAGGCCATCGGGCGCAGCGCGATGGCCACGATCTATAGGGCCGAGGACCGTGACTCTGGCGGCGGGAGCGTCGCCGTGAAGGTGCCGCTCGCCAGGGTGGAGGGCGATCCGGCCTCGTTCGGCCGCTTCCTGCGCGAGGAGCGCATCGGATCGGCGCTCAGCGACCCGCTGCTCCTGCGCTTCATTCCGGTCAACTTCCAGAAGAGCAGGCCCTATTTCGTCACGGAGTACGTCGACGGCTGCACGCTTGCCTATGTGATCCACTGCCACAAGCCGATCGCCGAGCGCGAAGCCCTGAGGATCGCGAGCGTCATCTGCGACGCCCTCATCCCGATGCACGCACGCGGCTTCATCCACCGCGACCTCAAGCCGGCCAACATCATGGTGCGCCGCACCGGGTCCCTATGCCTGCTCGACTTCGGGCTCGCGGCCGAGATCGACACGGGCGTCAACGTCCTCGCCGCGCTCACGCCCGTCTTCGGAACCCCGGAGTACATGGCGCCCGAGCAGGTCCGCAACAAGCGCAACGACGAGCGCACGGACATCTACTGCCTCGGGGTCATTCTTTACCAGATGCTGACCGGCGTTCTCCCGTTCGAGAACAAGGACCCGTGGGCCGCCTCCCAGATGAGGGTGACGGGCGATCCCGTTGCGCCGCGCTCGTTGAACCCGGAAATTTCGCCGCAGGCAGAGGAGATCGTGCTCAGGGCCATGAGGCGCAGGCCGGCCGAGCGCTATCCGAGCGCCGCCGCCCTCAAGGAGGATCTCGATGCACCTCAGGCCGTGCGGGTGACCGGCCTCAGTCGCCGGTTAAGGGCGCCCCGGTTCCGGATAAGCCTGCAGGGGACCCCCGTGCTCTCCGGCGCCCTCATCGGCGTGGGCCTCCTCCTCGCGCTGACCGCGGTCTTCCTGCTGCTTGCGCGCCCCAGGTAGCGCGCCGGCCCCGGGCCCCGCTCAGGCCTGTTTCGGGGTCTCGAGAGGAATGATCGCGTGGCGTCGCAGCTCGACGCCCCGCAGGAAGGCCACGATCGCTCGCTCCCCGATTCGGTCACCCGTCAGCAGCGTGTGCAGCGCGTCGACGCCCGGCGTCGGCAGCGCGTCGAGTGCCACCAGGATGTCGCCCCGGGCGAGCCCGGCACGCTCCGCGGGACTTCCGGGCTCGACTCCCATGACCATGACCCCGGTCTCCCCGGCCAGGTGGTGGTGGTGGACCAGCTTCCTGAGCAGCGGCACCGTCTGTCCCGCGACCCCGATGTAGCTTCGCCGGATTCGGCCGTCCTTTATGAGCCATGCCGCCACCCAGCGCGCCGTGTTGCTGGCGATCGCAAAGCAGATTCCCTGCGCCGGCCGGATGATGGCGGTGTTGACGCCGATCACCTCCGCGCGCGTGTTCACGAGCGGACCGCCCGAGTTTCCAGGGTTCAAAGCAGCGTCGGTCTGGATCACGTTGTCGATGAGGCGGCCCGAGGCCCCGCGCAGGGAACGGCCGAGCCCGCTCACGATCCCGGCGGTGACCGTCTGCTGGAAGCCCATGGGCGAGCCGATCGCGATGGCGATCTGGCCCAGGCGAACGCGTTCGCTGTCCGCGAGGACGAGATGCTCGAGCTCCTGGGCACTGACGCGAAGGACGGCGAGGTCCGACTCGGGGTCGTCCCCCACGAGGTCCGCGGATAGCTTGCGCCCGTCGTGCAGGAACACGCGCAGGTCCCGGCCCCCGTGGATGACATGGCTGTTGGTGAGGAGGTAGCCGTCCGGAGATATAAAGAATCCGGATCCGGACGCGCCAGGGGAGCCCTCTCCTGCGACCTCTATGTGGACGACGGCCGGGTGGGCGGCCGAAACGGCGCCGGAGACCGCGCTGGAATAGGCGTCGATCAGGATCTCGTCGCCTGCGGGAGGCGCGTGCGAAACCATGGTGGCTGTCATTCCGCACGATGGAGAGGCAGCCGCGCTTTGCAAATCGCCCCGGGCAGAGGCCTCCTCGAGCGCCCCGGCCCACGAACATGTTGCCCGTCGCGGCGCAGACGCCAGAATCCGGCGCGATGGCCCATCTTTTCGACGCGCGCGCCTACCTGGACGCCAATCCCGATGCCGCCGAGGCCGTGGCGGCGGGCCGGGCGGCTTCCGCCTGGAGCCATTACACCCGCCTTGGCTTCAGCGAAGGCCGGCTGGGAGTCCCGGATCCCGTGCAGAGGAAGGTGGCCGCCGTGATGGAGGCCGCCGGAAGGATTCCCGGTCCCGGGCTCCTGGAGCGCGTTCACGGCAGGTCGGATCCCGAGGCGTTCGTGCGCGGGGGCCGCAGGGCGGCGCTGGACCTCTACGGCGCGGTGGACCGCCACCTCAGCCTCGACCTTCCGTTGCGCATCCTGGATTTCGGATGCGGCTGCGCGCAGGTGCTGGCGTTCATGGCCGAGGTGGCGCCGATGGCGACGTTTGTGGCCGCCGACGCTGATGCGGACGCGCTTGGCTGGTGCCGGAAGAGCTACCGCGAGGAGGAGGGCAGGGGGCACTGCCGCTTCCTCGAGCTCGGCCACCCAGACGAGACCGCCATTACGGCCGGAGGATTTGACCTGATCTACGCGATGAAAGCGTTCACCCGCATGGGCGCGGACCTGGAGCCCGCGTGGCTGTCCGAACTCAGGAGGCTGGCGAGGCCGGACGGCATCCTTGCCCTCGCGACGGCGGGTGACCCGGCGACGCGCAGCCGCGTGGACCGGGACTGGCCCAGGTATTTCACGATCGTGGGGCGGGTCCCGACGGGAGCGTCCGGGACGGAGGATCTTGTGGTCTGCCAGAAGGGCCGCGCCCTGGTCATCTGAGGAGTGCGGGAGACTGGCTTTGCTTCCCGCTCGCATGGGCGGGCCAATTGGCTTGGACTGCCGGGCTCAGGCGCAGCCACCATGCTCGAACACCCAACCCCTACGGCCGATCGGGACCCTGCCCGTGAACCGCGTCACTCTCAGGACGCGTCGGCTCGCGTCGAAAGGCTCCCGTGCTCGGGCGGCTGACGCGCAGGACCTGCGCCCTGTCGGCGATCCTCGGATGCATCGCGCTCGCAGCCGTCCACCTCGGGCTGAGCCTGCTGCCCTCCCAGGCTGAAAGCTACCCGGTAGCGACCACGGGGTCCTTCCGGGCGCAGCGATCGGGCGCGGCCGAATTGGCGCCCGGGATTGCATTGTGGGCCTCGGATGTGCGCGGCGGGCCGGGCTCCGTGACCCTGGGGCCGTTTCCCGCCCCGGACCGCCTGAGGATCGCCGCGAGGGGCGACCCTGCGGCGGCGGGGCAGAGCCTCTACCTCGCTCTGGATGTCATCAACGCCCGGATTCCCCTGGCGCTTTCCGCGCCTGCCGGAAAATGGGGGATCATCGACTGCGAGCTTCCCTCCGGCTGGCGGGGGAGGCTCATCACGCTGCAGGCCAGCACCGGCCCTGGAAACGCCGCATGCGGCCTCGCGTTCACGCAGCCCTACGGACGGGGCACGGGAGGCACAAGAAGCTACGGGCTGATGGAAACCCTCTGCGCTTGGCTGGCCAACGGCCTGCTCTACGGGTTGGTCTTTGTCGGCCTCGCGTCGGCGCTTGCCCGCCGCCAATGGGTGGCCCACCACTGGGTGCCGCTCGCCGCGGCCGCGGCCGTGGCCCTCCTGGGCTACGGCGCCTTCTGGGCCTATTTTGCGACCCCTGTGCTCGGCAGGCTATACTCAGCCGCGGTCCTGTTCGCGGCCCTGTTTGCCAGTCTGCGCGGGGACGGGCGGTTTGAGGCCCGGGACCGCGAGTGGCTGTCGGCCGGGTGCGCCGCGGCGGCCATAGGCTTCGTTTACATCGGCGTCTTTCACCTGTTCCCTGCGAATCGCGACTTCTATGACCTCGCGTCGAACCGGTTCGTGGTGGGGATGCCCGGCGACGGTCGGCTGACCTTCGACTTTGCCGACCTGCTCTACCACGGCCAGAGGCCGGTGGAACTGGGGGCCGGTTGGCTCTCGAGCGACCGTCCGCCCCTCCAGGAGGGATGGCAGCTCCTCGGCTGGCCCGGCACCGCCGCGATGGGCCTGTCGGACCAGACGGCCAGCGCCACCGCAGCCGTCTGGTTCCAGCTCTCCTGGGTGTTCGCGCTCTACGGGATCCTGCGCTCCCTTCGGATGGCTGCGGGCCGGGCGATCCTCTGGACGATGGCCGCGTCGCTTAACGGGTTCTTTCTCATCCACTCGCTCTTCACCTGGCCCAAGCTCTCCGCAGGGGCGTTCGTGTGCGGCACACTGGGCATGTGGATGCTCGGAGGCAGCTCGTCCCGCCCCCGGGGGCGGATCCTCGGGACCCTGTTCGCCGGGCTTGCCCTCCTGTCCCACGGCGGGGCCGCGTTCACGCTGGCTCCGCTTGCCCCGTGGGTGGCGTGGCGCTGCCTGAAGGGGGAGATGAGGTCTTGGCTCCTGGCGGCGCTCGCCTTTGCCCTCTTGGCGGTCCCGTGGGCCGCCTACCAGCACTGCTTTGCGCCGCCGGGCAACCGGCTCCTGAAGTGGCATCTTGCGGGGCAGAGCTCCGTCGACGACAAGCCCGTCGGGCAGACGATCGCCGAGGCCTACCGAGGGATGTCGTGGAGCCAGGTGCTCGAAAGGGACGCCGGGAGCGTCGCGTTCCAATTCGGCGGGGACTGGACGAGCATCGCTTCAGCGTCGGCCGCCTCGGCCGCGGACCGGCGGATGGACGAGTACTACCACACCTTCAGGGCCATGGGGTGGTGGAACCTAGCGGTGCCCATTCTCGGGCTCTCGGCGCTGGGGCTGTCGTACCGCAGGCGCCTCTGGGAGACCTCCCGTCGCCAGGCATTCCTGCTCGCGTGGGGGGTCGCGTCCATGGCTCTCTGGTGCGCCCTTCTTTTCACCCGTACCGAGATACCTCACGGCTCTCTTGCAGTGATGATCGTGGTGTTCGCGCTCTACTCCCATTGGATTGAGCTCGCAGGACGCTGGGGCCTGCCGTGCCTCGTCATCCTGCAGGCCTACACGCTCGCGGGCACGTGGATGCGGGGCAATCCCGTTGTCAACGGCGCCGTCTCGATGGGAGCCGTGCTGGTCATCGGCGCCTCCCTCGCCGCCGCCGCATGGGTTGCGCGCCGTCTTGCTGCCGGCGAGGGTCCAGGCACGGGCTGACCCCGGGGAGGGGCTCAACGCCGGCTGCCGCCGCGGCCGACGCCGTGCGGCTGAAACAGGTGTAACCCAACCGTGACGGCGCGGACGCGGAGCGGCCTCAATAGGGGAGCATCCTGCCCGGGTCACCAGGCTTTGGTGGCCCTAAGTCATCCTATCTATGCACCTTTGGGGCGAATTCCTCACAATCGGATCGGCTGTTTTCCTCTTCCTCGCCCTGGGCCTGGCCTTGAGCTTTGAGTTCGTCAATGGCTTCCACGACACGGCCAACGCAGTCGCAACCGTGATCTACACGAACACGCTCCGGCCCTATGTCGCGGTGGTGTGGTCCGGCATATGGAACCTCGTCGGGGTGCTCACCTCGACGGGGGCGGTGGCCTACGGGTTGACATCCTCCCGGTTTAAGCGGTTGTAGCCGCTTTAGCCGGGATTCCCGTCGGAGCGAGCCGCTTTCGCGGTCGTATCCTCGGATGGGTTCGCAGTTCGCCGGCCGGGGTAATCCCCGAGCCTCCCTGCGCAGTCACGGCCTGCCCGGCCGCCAAGATGTTTATTGCCGCATTGAGATCGGCGTGGGTCGTGTACCCGCAGGCGACGCAGAGGAAAGCCGCTGGGTTCTTGCGGTTCTCCGGTGCGCAGTAGCCACACTGCGAGCAGGTTTGTGAAGTGAAGGCAGGCGGCACGGCTACCAGCCGTGCGCCGGAACGTTCGCACTTGTAGGCCAGCATCCTGCGCAATTCGGCATGGCCCTGGGCCAGCAGCCGCCTGTTGAGCCCGGCCTTACCCCTGACGTTCCTGCCCGGAGCCTCGCGGGTTCCCGCAGCTGAGGCCGTCATGGACTTGAGCTTCAAGTCCTCCACCGCGATCAGGGCATGGGTCGTGGCCAGCCTTGTCGTGAGCTTGTGCGCCGCATCCCGTCTGCGGTTGGCCAGATATCTCCTCATCTTTGCCAGGCGCTGGAGCGCCTGCCTGCGTCGGACGCTGCCCTTTGCCCTGCGGCTTGCCCGGCGCTGAAGGCAGCGAAGGCGGTTCTCCTCAGGGATTGAGGCCACAGGCAGGGCGAGGGCCTCGCCGCTGGAAAGCGTGACGGATTGAGCCACTCCGAGGTCCAATCCGACGGAGGCCTCGCCGGCATTGGGGAGCGTAAAGGTGCCTTCGACACAGAAGCTTACGTACCACCTCTTTCCCTCCCGGGTGAGGCTGATATTGCGGACCGTTCGTAATACCATAGGCTTTTATCGCAGGAGCCCTTTTAGGCGGCCTGAGACTTCGGCCTAACGACGCCGCCCGAGCAGCAGGGACGGCAATTGGCCTCCGGGATCGCACCGGACAAGATGAG
>Ga0302319_10000871_pt1 | contig 67630 bp, 45 predicted proteins | sample Bog_T0_2_FD_203319 | JGI IMG/M metagenome (GOLD analysis project Ga0302319, IMG submission 203319) | Peat permafrost microbial communities from Stordalen Mire near Abisko, Sweden - Bog_T0_2 | ecosystem: Environmental > Terrestrial > Soil > Wetlands > Peat | place: Sweden: Abisko, Stordalen Mire...
GGAGCTGGGCGGCGATGTCCCAGGCCGGGCCGCCCCAGGAGTGGCCGTGGGGCGAGAGGCCATAGGGCTTTTCGCGGGTGTTGACCTGCCAGATGCCGTTGGCGCCGTAGGTGTGTCCGCCATTGCCGCTGAGAATCGCAGCCCAGAACATGAAGCGCTGCACCTCCTGACGGCTGGCCTCCTGAATGCCCTCGTAACAGACTTCGCCGATCACGACCGGCATGGTGGGACTCGCGCTAAGAGATCGATTGATGACCTCGATAGTGTTGGGCACGCTCTCGCGGTCGCTGTGACCGGTCTGCAGCATGTCGAAGTCGAGCACGGATGGATCGTCGACGCACTGGCGCGAGCTGCTGGAAGGGTGAATGGTGATGGGGTGATGATGCGGATCGGTGGCGCGCACATAACGGGCCAGATCCGTGAGTCCATGGCGCTGCGTATCGGCGTCTTCCTTCGGGGTCTTGGAAAGATAGTAGGGCATTGTACCCTCGCCGGCGAGACACCACACTGTCGGGTACGCACTCCAGCGCGCGATGATGTAGCGCCAGTGCTGCTTGACGCGATCCATGCCCATGCGCGGAATGAAGTAACCCCAGAAGCCGACGATGCAGGCGGCGAGGCCGTGATCGGCGAGGTGCTGGATGCGGATATCGGCCATGTCGAAGTAGGCGGGGTTGATGCTGGTGTAATCGCGATTCCAGGGATAGCCGGCTTCATTGGCGCCGCGCTCGTCGAAAGGCTCCATATCGGGATAGAGGCCGGCCACGATCTGCACCATGGTGTAGCCCTTGAGCAGGCGGTCGGCGGTGAGGGTCTGGAATCCGTCGGGCCAGCTGAGGCGCTTGCACAGGCCCATCCACCAGGTATCACCGAGCCAGAAGAAGGGCGTGCCGTCGGCGTGCTGGAAGTGGTGCTTGTCGTCGGAGATTTTGAGCACGCCGTGTTTGTAGTGCGGATTGTCGCCGGCGTAGGCCTCGACGTGCAGGGTGCTCTTCTGATCGTGAAGGTCGTGATTGGCACTGTCATTGCAGACGGTGCGAATGCGATACACACCAGGGGCGGACGGGTTGTAGCGGATACGCCACGCGGAGCCGCCGGCCCAGAAGCCGGGCATGCGTTCCTCGGCGCCGGAGGGCAGGGTGATGACGGCATCGAGCTCGACCTGATTGAAGGGATCGGAGTATTGCTTGCCGCTCAGATAAGACCACTCGGTGGCCTGGCCGGAGACTCCGGCTCTTTCCTCGGCATGGGCGGGGGTTTGTGCGGCTGCGACGAGGCCGGTGATGGCTGCCGCTTTGACGAAGGTGCGCCGGGAAATGCCGTCGGACATAGGGTGAGTCTCCTGCAGGCGAGGTATCAGACCATCCGATAATGGGTCAGCCCCTCGGACTGTGTCAAGCACAGAATGGAGGAATGTCTGAGACAATCTTAGCTGGGGATGACGGACATCGGATGAATGCACAGCCCGGTTGGGCGGAATCAAAGAATCTAAAGAAATTGTCCCTTGACAGGCCATCGATCCGGCAGATAATTCTCTAGTGCAGGGACGGATCGTCCGATGGTCTGATGTATTTTCCTGAGGAGGCAATTTGACGGAGAGTTGTTCTATGGTGAGGGAGACGATCGTCAGCGCACGGGGGTGCGAAGTGGCCGCGACGGGGCCAACGGAGGTGGGGATTTCCACTTTTGTTTCGGAGGCCTGCGGGGCGAATGGATTCAGCACGGGAACTGCGCGATTCAAGCCGGGCGCCTATCTTCCCTATCACACGCACGCTTTCAGCGAGGCCATCACAGTGGTGGAAGGGTGCGCGCGTGTATTGATTGAGGGTAGAGCGTACCAGTTGAATCCGCAGGATTGCGTTCATATTCCGGTGGGCGTAGCGCATCGGGTTGAGAACGCCACTGCGGAGAGCGAACTGGCAGCACACTGGGCTTTTGCGACGGCAAGGCCATCGCGGGAGCTGGTTGAGCGCAGCTTCGCGGTTGACGAGCGCGGCCTTGGTCTTCCGCAGCCTGGCGATCCGGAGAACCTGATCCGATACCAAGCCGATGCGACCTATGAGCTGTCAAAGAACGCATTTTTCCTGGACCTCTTTGCGCGCCGGTACGGTTCGGTGGGCATTTGCGGCGGGGTCGGGCGGTTTCAGCCCGGCGCTTCGCTTCCCTGCCACATTCACGACTTTGATGAGTCAATCACCATTGTGACGGGCCGGGCGGTTTGCCTGGTTCAAGGCAGGCGGTATGAGTTGAGCGGATGCGACACGGCATTTATCCCCAAGGGACTGCCTCACCGTTTTCTCAATCTTTCTGAACAAGACATGTCCATGATATGGGTGTATGCGGGCAGCGAGCCGGACCGTCGCATTGTGGATGCCGGTTATTGCTCGGGAGAGATAGTCTGGACTGGATTGGACCCGGCGTGACCAAATGCAGGATTGAGTTGCGACAGTGCAAGGGAAGCATGAGAGCCACTGCATGAAGCTTGAGGGACGGGTCGCGATTGTGACGGGAGCTGCGAGCGGCATCGGCAGAGCCAGTGCAATTGCCTTTGCTGCCGAGGGCGCAAAGGTTCTGGCAGTTGATGCGAACGAGGTCGGCGGTCAGGCAACGGTTGCGGCCATCGGCGCACGGGGAGGCGAGGGCTTCTTCGCCCGCGCCGATGTGTCGAACGAAACTGATGTGAAGCAGGTCATCGAGAATGCAATGGCGCGCTGGGGAAGAATTGACATCCTGTTCAACAATGCCGGCATTGTGTTGGTGAAATCGGTAGAAGAGACGACCGGGGAGGAGTGGGACCGGGTGCTGGCGGTGAATGTGAAGGGCACGTTTCTGGCCGTCAAGCACGCCTTGCCACACATGCGGCGGGGCGGCGGCGGCGCAATACTCAACACCGGTTCCACGTCGAGCTTTACGGGGCAGCTGGGGACGCCGGCCTACAGCGCTTCGAAGGGGGCGATTGCGCTTCTGACTAAATCGCTGGCTCTTGATCTGGGGCGCGATCATATCCGGGTGAACTGCATTTGTCCGGGGATTACCGACACTCCGATGCTGCGTGAGCACCTGGGGCATGGGCCTGAGGGAGAGGCGCGCATTCGCAACCGCTTGGCTCGCGTGCCGACCGGCGAGATTCTCAGTCCTGAGGATATAGCCCGTGCGGCGCTTTACCTGGTCTCGGACGATTCCAAAGGCATTACCGGCGTTCTGCATGTGGTGGATGGCGGGCTGATCGCGGCGGCCGAGTACAACGTGGCTCTCTAACGAGACCCGCGTTGTACTCAGCGTTCCGGCCGATCTATTTCTGCAGACTCGCTGTCTCGGTGCGTCCGCCGCGAATCCATTCCAGAATCGTGCGGTACTGATCGCTCGATTCGTTTCCGTGCCAGCGCTGACCCCCGTTGTGCGTACCCAGGTAGTCGCCCACGTTGCCTTCGCTGTCCGTGGGCCGGGTAGGCTTGATCAGCAGCAGGCTCTTGTCAGGATTGGTGATGTCGACCACACGCATGGCGTACTGGTAGTTTTCCTTGCTGTCCTGGTCACTGAAGACGCCCTCTGAATTTGGCGGCAAGAGCTTGAAGATGACGTGGCTGGCATGGCAGAAGACGCAGGCCTTGCCGTCCGCGCCGGGCTTGGCGAGGATGGGCTCGATCCTGGTCTCGAAGAAACGGAAGTCGAGCACAGAGCCGGGCTGCACATCGCGCAAGGCTTCGCCCAGGTCTTTGCCCTGCAGCACGCTGTTGGCGATGAGCTTGAGCCGTGGATTGCTGGAAGATTTCAGTTTGTCCATGGCGGCACGGAAGTCGGGGCGCTTTTCTACATCGGGCACCTTGCGCAGCGTGTCCAGAGCCGCGGCGCTTACGTTGGCGTCCTGGTTAAGCAGGCTCTCGAGCGCGATGTCGACCACGAGTGGATATTCGAGCGGCTCTTTCACCTTCAAATCGCCATTATGGCGATTGAGATAGTCCTGATCCTGCGAGACTGCGCCACCGGCAACTCCCAAACGCCTCTTGAGAAATTGCGGGTTGCCCGCTTCGGCCAGGAATACACCCAACGCGGAATTGTTCAGGTTCGCGAAGGCAGCCTTCACTTCCGGCTCGGTTTGCGGATTACCAAGGAAGTGTTCGAAGCAGATGCGAACTGCGGCGCGTTGAATGTCAGGGTTGAAGGAGCGCAGGCCGGCCAGCACCTGTTCCTGGAGTTGCGGCTCGCGCATCAGTGTGGCGAACGAAGCCGCGGCGTCGAGCAGCTGCGCGTAGTTTGCCGGGCGCGGCTTCTCCTGGAGCTTCGAGCGCAGCGCCGCCAGCACCTCGGTCTGCTGCTCCCAGGCTGAGTTGGAAGGCAGTGCCGCGAGCAAAGGCAGCACCACGGCCTGGCTGTCCGCATTTCCGTGGTTGAGGATCTCGACCACTCGGTCGACCAGCTTCGGATCGGGTGCGGTTTGGGTATTGAGGTTGAGGAGTCCACGCTGGCCGCCCTCGTAGACATAGCGAACCGTCTGCCGAACTTCGGGATTCTGGTCCTCGGAGAGATTCAGCGCGGCGAGGGTAAAGCGGGCGTCGCCCGATCCGCTCAGTGTGCTGCCGGCCTTGAGCACTTCAATCTTCATGGTGTCGTCAGCGTTCTCGAGGCAAGCCAGCAAGGCCTCTTCGAGCTCCGGCCCGGAACTCTTGAAGAAGTGAATCAGATCGCTGTCGTTGCCGATGCGGGTCTGGAAGAAACCGTTGTGCACGTCGTACTTGAAGTCGACAGTTTCACGATAGGGCGAGTACTCGTAGCCGGGACGATGCAGATCGGGCACGCCGGTGATGTACTTGGTGAGTACAGCGGGCAAGCCGATGGAGACGGTGTCTGCCTTGAGCTGGGGCAGGGCGTAGTGGCGGATGTGGAAGTCCCACATGGCGTTGAGAATGCCTTCGCGGCCAAGCGGGGTGCCTTCGCGGATGACCTTGGCGAGCACCTGGGCCTGATCGCGCGCGGCGGCCTCGTAGCCAGTATTGATGCGGTCCTTGTCCTCCTGCGTGGCGGCTGTGCGTACCCACGAAGAGAGGTAGCCGGTGTTCTCGTCGAGCAAATCGTAGACGCTCTCTTCAAGACCGCGGCGGACCATGGGATCGGTCTCGGTGTTGAGGCGCGTGGCCAGCGCTTCCAGCGTGCCGCGGCGCATCTCGGGCTTATCGACCTGCCAGTAGTACCAGCGCCAGACGCCGCCGGCAGCTTCAAAGCGGACATAGGGCACGGGGTCGCTGAGATCGCGCTCGAGGGCGGCGAGCAGCTTGGGGTCGTCAGTCAGATCGCGGAAGTGCTGATTGAAGACGCGCGCAGCGCCCCAGCGGGTGCGCGGATCAGGCGAGCCGAGCGCATCGGCCAGCATGGCGCGGCCCTCAGCAGCGATGTCCTGACGGCGCGAGAGGACCATGCGAATGGCGTAGGCCGAGGCATTCTGCACCATCTTGGTGGGATCGCCGAGGCCTTTGATCAACGCGGACAGAGCTCCGGGATCGGCCATGTGCCCGAGGGCGCGCGCAGCCGCCTCGCGTGCGAGCGGCTGGTCGCTATCGGTCAACACGTGTCGGATCTGGTATAACACCGGCTCCGGCGCCAGGTCCCAGTATTGATCGAGCTGCTGCAGCAGCAGCGGCAGGTCGTTGGTGGCCAGCGTGGTCGCAGGCGGCGCGTAGCCGGCATCCCAGTTCTTGGCCTTGGTGGGTCCGGGATAGAGCGTGGACAGGGCCATCACCGCGAACTGCGTGGCGCGGAAGGGCGTGTTGAAGCCCTGGTAGACGGGGTCGCCTTCCCAACTGCCCTCAGGCCGTTGCGCGGCCAGCATCGCCTTGACGGCCAGGTCGAGGTGCGGGTCGGTCTCGGGGCGATGGCCGGCCTCGGCAAGCGCGAGCACGGCGTTGTAGGAGATGAAGTCGGCCGGCTTGGCCTTCTTGTCGAACATGTACGGCCAGCCGCCCTGCGGGGTCTCGTACTCGTAGAGCTTCTGGATTAGCGCGTCAATCTGCGTGGCGTATTTCTCGCGATTGATGCCGGCGAGGAACATGATCTTCCAGTTCACGTCGATCATGTTCTTCGGCTCATACGGGACAGCGAGCTTTTCAACGTGATCGCGCTCGGCGATCCAGTCCTGATTGTGGGTCTCGTTGTAGGACAGGTCGAAGGTATGCCAGCTCTGCTGCGCGATTTCAAAGGGGCTGACCTCGGGCTCGCAGCCGTCGGGCTCGTCGCCGGGCATCTCGGTCAGGCCCTTGTAGTGGATCTTGAGGAACCTGGCGTTGGGGATGTCGAAGTCCTTGCGCGGCTTGTCGTGGGTAACCAGCTGCTCGTACGAGTGCATAATCAGGGGCAGACGGCTGGCCTCGGTGCGGGCGGTGTAGATCATGCGCACCCAGTTGGTGCCGGGCTCGCCGTAGAGGGGACGCGTGTTGTTGTAAATGCGGTCGGCGATGAACTCGAGGCTGGCGCGCTGCGTGGGCGCGTAGCCATTCTGCACAGCCTTGAGATAGCCGCGGGTGGTGAACTGCGTGGGATGGCAGGCGATGCAGAGCTGGGTCTCAGAGTGCTGCATGGAGGTGCGCAGGGCGATGGAGCCGCGGCGCGGCGTGTTGGAGAGCCAGGTGTCGCCCATGTTGATGAGGAAGTCCATACCGGCGCGGACGGCCTCGTGCGGGTCCTTGTTGGGCGGCACGCTGTACTGATAGGTGTGCAGCTGATAGGCCGGATGATCGGCGGCCACGCGGACGTAGTATTCCTGGCCGGGCTCGAGGATGCGGGTGCGGAAGCGGTAGAGGCCCGGATAGTTCTGCGTGGCTTCCACCTGGTAGGTGAACTCGCCCTTGTCGTAGGGGACCACATCGGGCTTGCCGTCGGAGTCTTTGCCCATCTTGAAAATGTCGACGTCGAGGGGGACGTCGCGATCGGTGACGTTGAGCACAAAGTAGACGAGCTTGGGCTCCTTGCCATGGAAGGTGAAGTGGAACCACTGGAAGCCCTTGAGCATGGCTTCGTAGGCGTCTTCATATTTGGAGGGGGCGTAGGGGCGCTCGTCGTCGGCGCCGAAGATGGTCTGGCCGAGCTCGAAGGCCTGCGCGTTCTGCCAGGTGCCGTTGGGCGCGGCGGAGATGACGCCGCGCTTGAGATCGGGCGCGCCGCCGGCCAGAGGCGCGGCAGGCTCGAGAATCTTTTTCATGCTCGCGCCAATCTCCGGCGCGTTCACGCCCGCGGGCGAAGAGAGGCTGACTGTCACCGGACCCGCGGAACGCGGGCGAACCGTGAGATAGAAGTCCAGGTCGGCCGCGTGCAGCCACTTCGATTCGATCTCCCCCTGCGCGTCGTTCACGGTGACGCGCACCGCATCGTTGCCTTGCAGCTGTGTGGGGTCTTTGACGCCCAGTGTAAGCGCATACAGAGAGCCGGGACGCGCGGCGCCAAGCTCGATCTTGCGCACGGAAGCGGGCACAGCCTGATCGGCGTGGACGGAGCGTCCGAAGTGAAGGGTTGCGGCAACTATGCAAACGGCGATGGAGAGCGGCACGATCGCCAAACTCGCAATGCGTCGACCTCTCGGCGTGAACTCCATGGTGGTGACCTCGTATCTAAAGTGACCTTTTGGAACAGGGAAGAACAGGCACTGCAGTTCAAAACAAAAACACAGAAACTATATACCCGGCGAGGCACTTCGGGACAGTAACTTTTTTCGTCCGTTGAAACTCGCCGTCAGATGTCGGACCATCAGGCAAGAGGGTCGGGCTTCAGAGACATTCTACCGCGGTCTTCAGCCGCTGGGGGATTTTGTGGGACCGATGCCACGAAGTCACCGCGGGAGAACAACTAAGCCCCATGGTCCGGCCCCTACCGTGGCCTTCCCGACCACTGTATTTGTCTTGAGATTGACTGCGGTCACGTCATTGGAAGGTCCATTTGCGGAGTAGAGCGTCTTCCCATCCGGGGAGAGTGCAATGCCCCAGGGGCGCTTGCCCACGGTGACCGAGCCGAGGACCGTGTTGGTGGCCGTGTCGATGGTAAAGACCTGCTGTCCGCGCCCGGTGCTGATATAGAGCCGGCTTGCATCCGGGGAGAGCAGCACGGCCATGGGCTTGATGACGCCGGGCTGGCCGAGCGAGATCGCCTTCAGCATTTTGAAGTGCTTTGCATCCACAAGCACAATGCCGCCGTCATTCTCGGCATTGATGTAGGCGCGGGAGCCATTGTGCACGAAGGCGACGGAGCGGGGGCGATGGCCAACCTTGAAGGTGGCAATGATGCGGCCGGCGGCCGCATCGAGCACGGCGATGGTGCCGTCTTCCTCCGAGGTGATAAAGACGCGCTTGCCGTCGGGACTGGTCTTCACCCCTTCCGGCTGGCCGCCCATCTTGATGGTTTTCTCGATCTTGCCTGAGGCGATATCGACGATGCTCATGGCCGAGATGTCTTCATTCGAGATGTAGAGCTGCTTGCCGTCTTTGCTGACGTCGAAGTTCTCCGGGTCGGAGCCTCCGGGAATCATGCGGACGAGCTTGTTCTGGGCAACATCGAAGACGCCGATTCCGTCGGCGCTCTTGTCAGGCGGAGGCAGCGTGCTCTCGTCCACATCGGGACCGGCGATGGGCGTGCCACTCAGCGCCACGTAGAGGGTTTTGCCGTCGGCGCTGGGATGGATTCCGCGCGGGCGCTTGCCGAGCGGAACTGTGGCAACAACCGTGAGGGAGGCGGAGTCAATGACCGACAGATCGCCCGAGACCTCATTGGTGACATAGATGCGCGGAGCCGATGAATTCAAAGCGGCATCCTCTGCGGCTGGCGCATGCGCGGTTTGCGAAGAGTGGCATCCTGCCAACGCTACGCAGAGACCGACTGCTAGTAAGGTACTGAGCCGTTTATGCATGGATCACTGCCCCTTGAAAGTAATGTTTTGCTGCGTGTTGGCGTGGGGGACAACGGTGACCTGCCGCTCCTGGACGCCGAGGTTTTCCTGCCAGATTCCGATGGTATAGAGGCCGGGCGGGAGATTCTGGATGGTGTAACTTCCATCTTCCTTCGACACGGCAAAGTAGGGATTGTCAACCACCCCGATGTAGGCGTGCATCCAGTTGTGGATGTTGCATTTGACGCGAATCATGACTTCCGGCTTGATGAACCTTCTTTCCAGAGGCGGATCTCCGGCGCCCTGGCTATGGTTCCAGTCTCTGTTGATCTGGGCCATGGGATGGATGTTATGTGTGACCGGATCGGAGTTGGTGACCGCGAGTTCCTGCTTCACCAGGATGCCGAGGACGCGGGGATGGAACCAGCAGCCGTTCTGATCGATGGTGACGGGCGTGGAGGGAGGATCGAACCGCTTGCCCTCCAACCCCAGCTTCACATAGATGAACGCATTCGCCAGCCCGCCATTGGGCGAAACAACCAGCGACTCGTCCACCGCTTTCCCGTGATGCGCGTCCACGCAGGCGGGGTCTCCGCTCATGTCGATCTTCCGTGCGGCAGGCCGCTTGCCGGTGAAGCGGATGATGCCTGAAATTGAGCCCGCTGTGGAGGCGTCCACGTGAAACGCAGGAGGAACCGGTGGTTGCGCCGGGTTGACGGACTGATCGGATTTCTTTGCGCCCGGAGAGCAGGCCAGAGCCATCAGGAGGCACGAGGCAAGGCATTTGCAAGCGATCGGGAAAGTTCGGCTCATCGAGTGGAATCCTTTCCGGGCGGACCGAGGTTGGACGGGAGTTGGCCGGTCAGCGACTTCATGAACTCGACAAGGTCGCTGCGGTCCTGTCCGGTCAAATGGATGGCAGACATTCGTTTGTCCAGATATGGATTGGAGTTTCCCTCGCCGGCATAAAAATCGACGACATCTTTCAGCGTTTTGAGTTTGCCGTCGTGCATATAGGGGCCGGTGACGGCGACATCGCGTAGGCTCGGAGTCTTGAATGCGCCCTTGTCTCCTTCCGCGTGGGTCACGTTGTAGCGCCCAAGATCGGCGAGTTGCTCGTTGTCGCCCACGCCCTCGCCGGTATTGTGAAACTGGCCATCGGTGAACAGTGCGAACGACAGGCCGATGGTGTGGCAGGCCGCGCAGTTGCCTCTTGTCGGATCCTTGAAGACGGCCAGGCCCCGAATCTGGGCGGGGGAGAGTGCGGCGCTTTTGCCCTGATAGGCGTACCGGTCGAAGGGTGAGTCGCCGCTCACGATGGTGCGCTCAAAGCTGGCCAGGGCGTTGGTGACTCTCGCGAAGGTGATGGCATCGGTCCCAAACGCGTTCCGGAACATCGACTTATACGAGGGGTCGGCAGCGATCTTTGCCAGCGAAGCCTCATGGGTCTGATTCATCTCCAACGGATTGAGAATCGGGGAGCCCACCTGGTCTTCGAGGCTTGCGGCCCGGCCATCCCAGAACAGGAGTGGAGAGTACGCGGCGTCGACCAGGCTGGGTGCGTGACGAGTCCCGAGCCTGCCGCCCACGCCGAGCGAGCGTTCCTTCACGTCCGCGAACCCGGATTGGGGGCGATGACAGGAGGAGCAGGAGAGAGAATCGTCCTTGGAGAGCCGGGTGTCGTAAAAGAGCCTGCGGCCAAGGGCGATGGAAGCAGCGGTGGGAGGATTGCCGGATGGGGCCGGGAGCGGAGGCAACCCCAAAGGAACGTCGATGGCGACCGGAGATCCAACCGGCCGGGCGCTCGCCGCAACATTGCATCCGCAGAGGAGTGCTAGCGACGCCAGAACCGCGACGCCGCCGAGAGGTCTCCAAGACCGCACGAAGAGGGTGATGGATGAGGAACGGCAGGCCTTAGAATCAGGCGTGCCGAGCTCGGTTCGTGTGGATCGCTTGAATTTGACCACTCCACCCATCTCATGACGCCTGCGCGAGCGCGCGACGGAAATTATGTGTTGAAAAACTCCGGCGGGGAGCACGGCGCTTCCCGCGTCCACAATAGAAACTCTCCGCGGAGGCCATCTAAGATTCAGGGTTTCCTGCGTGCGGCCGGTAGGAGGAGTGGCGAGAGAATCTACGTCAACCTCGCGTAAAGACCTGCGAGGCGTCTCAATGGCCCGATTGTAAGCAGGCGTGCGAAGGGCTGTCAATACGGGCGGAGGCAACTCGACGATTGACAACGTCCAAGCACAGCCGCTAGTATTCTGCTCGAAATGAGACGTCTCAATTCCTGCACTTGTTCTGCGAATTTTCCGATGTTCCCCGGGTTTTCCATCGGACCGTTCCTGAGGTTTGGCGCTCTCTCTTAGTTATTTGAAGCGATCCACGAGCAAGACAAATATTTGCCGGAGCGGAAAAGGCTCTATTCTGGCGCAGGGTGCATCGATCCGGACAGGCACCCTGATTGGCTGCTATGTCCTTCCATGCCGATCGAATGCGCCGCGTTCAAAGAATTGCACACGCCACCTACCAGAGGGTCTCAACTTCATGGCTTGTAATCGAGTATCAAGAAGGATGTGCAGCGGGGGAGTGCTCATGTGCCTTGGCTTTTGGGCCTGCACACTGCTTTCCACTAGCTCGGCACGCGGACAATCCGCGTCAGAGTGGTTGACGGGCAGCGGCGACGCGGCGCGTGACGGCTGGCAACGTGCCGAAGCCAAGATCACGCCCCGCAACGCCGGCAAGCTTGCATTGCTATGGAAGGTGAAGCTGGCGGCCAAGACGATGGGGATGATGTCGTTTCGGGAGCCGCTGATTGTTTCCGGCGTGAAGACGGCGGACGGCGCGCATACTCTGGCGATCTTTGCGGGGGCGGCAAACCAGGTGTTCGCGATTGATGCGGAGACAGGCAAAGTTGCGTGGCAGTCGAACCTCAAGTGGGAGTCCCAAAAGCCCCAGGAACCGGGCGAAGGGGAGGGGTTCATCTGTACCAACGCGCTGAGCGCGACGCCGGTGGTTTCGCCCATGGACGCGCCCGTTAGGCGGCTGTATGTGCTGGCCAGTGACGGCTATCTTCACACCATCGACCTGGCGACCGGGGAAGACGCCGATGCAGCGGTCGAGGTGCTGCCGATGCCCTACGGAAAGCCGTATGGGCTGAACCTGGTGAACAACGTGGTCTACACGGTTACGGGCCAGGGCTGCGGCGGCGTGCCCAATGCGCTCTACGCGCTGAATCTCGAAAACAAGAAATTGACCGTATCGTCTCCGCCGCAGGCAGGGCTGTGGGGCACGGCCGGCCCGGCGGTGGGCACGGATGGAACCATCTACTTCGAGTCGGGTGACGGCGGGTACGATGCTTCCCAAGGAAAGCTCTCGACCAGCGTCGAAGGGTTCACGTTTTCCAATGACACGCTGACGCTCAAGGACTACTACTCGCCCAGCAACCACGTGTGGCTGACGAGAAGAGACCTGGACATGAACGTCACGCCGGTGGTGTTTCCCTGGAAGGGCCGGGATGTGCTGGTGGGCTCGGGCAAGGAAGGCCGCTACTTCGTAATGGACTCGAAGTCGATGGGCGGGGCCGACCATGAGACACCGCTCTACCGCAGCCCGTTGTACTCAAATACCAACGTGAATTTTCAGACTGAGGGCACGTGGGGAAGCCTGGCCAGCTGGGAGGCGAAGAACGGCACGCGCTGGGTGCTGGGACCGACCGGCGGAGAGACTGCTGTGAAGTTTGCCAGGTCCTACGGTCCCACGCCGCATGGCGGGATAATCGGTCTCAAGCTGGTGGACAAGGATGGCAAGACGGATCTGGAGACAGCCTGGCGTTCGGCCGACATGGTGACCGCCGAGCCGCCCGTGGTTGCGAATGGCGTGGTCTTTGTGCTGGCGGGCGGAGAGTTTACCGGGCAGGCCAACGATGACATGGGCGGCCTGTTCAGCGCGAAGGAGCGGATTGCGCATTCTGTGCCGGCCAAGCTGTTTGCCCTGGATGCAACCACCGGCAAGGAGCTTTTCTCGAGCGGTGACCAAGTCACTTCGTTCCTTCACCAGGCCGGACCCTCGGTTGTCAACGGCAAGGTGATGTTCGGAACCTTTGACGGGACTGTGTATTGTTTTGGTCTCAAGTAGCTTTGCGCTGAGAGTTCTGTTCGGCGGGTCATGCGAAGTTTCAAGTTCAGCGGATAACCATTGAGGGACGTACACGTGAAGAAAAGATTCTTGGGGCGAGCCGTCGGTCTGTTCTGTGCCAGTTCCCTTCTCTGTGCAACTGTGGCCCTGGCTCAGAACGAGCGGGGCGATTGGCCGCTCACTGGCTCAGACGCGGGGCAGAACGGCGTGCAGAAGGATGAGGTTGTGCTTACGCCCGGTAACGCATCCACCGGCTTCAAGTTCCTTTGGAAGATCAAGCTGGGACAGCCGGAGAAGAATGCATCGACCTTCAGCGAGCCGCTTTTGGCCGGCCGGTTGATCAATGCCCAGGGCTTCAAGGACTTTGTCTATTGGAGTTCGGCGGACACGTTGTATGCGGTTGACTCGGAGCTGGGAACTCTTGTCTGGAAGAAGCAGTTCGTTGCGCAGGATGCGAGAGCTACACCGGGATGCGGCGTCTCCAGCCTGGGCCTTCTCATGGAGCCGCCTGTCGTAATCAATTTCAATGCCCGGCGTAGACGCGCACCAGGCACACCTCGCCCTCCGCCGCCACCTGTGCTCAAGAGCGATGAGCGCAAGCTGGGCCTTGCGCCGGGCGGTGGCTACTTCGGGTTGAAGGGCATCTACGTGCTCACCGCGGATGGGATGCTCCACGAGCAGGTGATGACCACAGGAGCCGATTTCGCGCCTCCCGTGAAGTTTCTTCCCGCGGCGAATGGAAGCGCATACGGCTTGAACTTCGCCGACAAGACGATCTTCGCGGCGACCGGGCATGACTGCGGCGGGGTAGCCAACGGGCTATGGGCGATCGATTTGTCGGATGGCAACTATGCGGTTCAAAACTATGCGACTGGAAAATTGCAGCCACTCGCTCTCACAGGCCCGGCGATTACTCCTGAAGGCACAGCCATCTTCGTGACTGGACCTGGAAACTCCGACGCAAGCGCCGGGGTTTATGGTGGCAGCGTGGTCGCGGTTGGAAAGGATATGAAGGTCGAGGACTGGTATACGCCCGAACCCGGCATGGGCAGCTTCGCGAGTGTCTCTCCGGCGACGTTCTCCTACAAGGGAAAGCAGCTGATCGTTGCGCCTGGCAAAGATGGAAGCATTGCGCTGCTGGACGCTGCATCGCTGGGCGGCTCCGATCACCATACTCCGCTGTTTGAAACAGCGCCTGTTTCCAAAGCAGGTGAAAAACACGGGTGGGATGGATTTGCAACCTGGCAGGACAAGGACGGCACTGCCTGGGTGTATGCATCACTGGGCGCGGGCGTTTCAGTGAGCGGTGTCAACGGAACAGCCGCGCACGGAGCCGTGGTGGCCTTCAAACTGGGCGACGCGGACGGGAAGCTCTCCCTGATTCCCGCGTGGATTTCGCAGGATATGGTGAACCCGGCTTCTCCGCGCATCGCCAACGGCGTAGTGATTGCTCTTGCCGGTGGAGATCCCGCAAACCACGCCACCCTCCATGTGCTGAATGCCGCGACGGGTGCGGAACTGTATTCCAGCAAGAGTCAGATTCCCACCTATACGCGCCTGTCCGGCGTTTCATTCGGCGACAGCCACGCGTTCTTCACCGACCACGACAACGTGCTGTACTCCTTTGGCATCGGCCTGGAACACTAGAACACGGTCGTGGTATGGAAGCAGCATTGCAACGAGCAAAACGACTAAACAGGAGAATGCGGAATGATCGATCGAGCAGCTGTACAGGAAGCCGTCAATGCGGGTGCCGGAGTGCTTCGGCTGGAGCCAGCGTGGGTGCCACGTTCCTTCATGATTCCGGGACGCAGATTGAAGCTTCATCCCGATGACCTTTACTCTTTCGGCGCCCATCGCGGAGGCATCAACGAACGGTGGTTCTCGTCCACGACCAAGGCATCGAACGGCCCTGCAACCACAGTGGATGAAGGCCTGAGCTATGTTCATCGCGGGGCCGGCAAGAAGTTCTTGCTCAGGGATGCAGTTGAGACTGCAGGCGACCTGCTGCTTGGCGCGGATGTAATGGAGCGCGAGGGCGGATGGAATCTGCTGTGCAAGTTCTTCGACAACATGGGACCAATCCCACATCATATGCACCAGAGCGACGAGTTTGCCAAGCTGGTTGGTCACAAGGGCAAGCCGGAGGCGTATTACTTCCCTCCGCAATATAACCAGCTCAACAATAACTTCCCGCATACGTATATGGGTCTCGAGCCGGGGACGACCAAGGAAGACATTCGCCGCTGCCTGGAGCGGTGGAACCAGGGCGACAATGGAATCATCTTCCACGCTCGCGCTTACCGGCTGGAGCCAGGCAGCGGATGGCAGATTGATCCGGGCATTCTGCATGCGCCGGGCTCGCTGGTGACGTATGAGCCCCAGGTGAACAGCGATGTGTTCGCGATGTTCCAGTCGGAGGTGGAAGGGCGCATTGTGGATTGGAGCCTGCTCACCAAGGATGTTCTGCCCGAGTATCATCACGATCTCGATTACCTGATCAGCATGCTGGATTGGGAGGCGAACGTGAATCCGGAGTTTGCCAAGACGAACAAGCGCCACCCACAGCCCGTGCACCCCGTCGCTGAAATGGACGAAGCGGGATACCGCGAGCTTTGGATCACGTACGGCAGCCATTACTACTCCGCGAAGGAACTGACTGTTCTCCCCGGGCGCAGCGTGACCATCAAGGATGCGGCCGCGTACGGATTGATTCTTACCCAGGGATTCGGCACTCTCGGCGGGACCGCTGTTTCCACTCCTTCCCTGATCCGCTTCGGCCAACTCACCGAAGACGAGTTGTTCGTTACGGCCGCGGCGGCTCAGGAAGGTGTGCGCATTGTGAACCCCAGCACCACCGACCCGCTGGTCATGCTGAAGCACTTTGGTCCGGGAAATCCTGACGCCGAGCCGCTGCGCCGCCAGCGCTGAAATGGAATCGCGATGAGCACAGCAAAACATAAATTTCCCGCGCTGCACAATGCCATGTGGCCAGGCATCGTAGGCAAGGGCGAAGGCTCCGAGCCGGCGATCGACCTGGACACGATGCTGGCGCTGACCGCCGCTGCGGAGGTGGATGGAACAAAGTTCGACGGGGTCGATCTGTTTCTTTCTCTGCCGCACACCGACATCGATTCGACCGATGACGACCTGGCGCGGCTGGCCGACAAGCTGGCCGCGCATAATCTGGTTGCCGGCTCGCTGGTGGCTCCGGTGTGGCCACCGGCAGGCGGCGGGTCGGCCATGGGATCGGAAGAAGAGCGCGGGCGTTTTCTAACTCAGGTTCGCAAAGCCTGCGCAGCGGCTGCGAAGCTGCGCGATCTGGGCATTCGCAACTATGGCGTGGTGCGCATCGACTCGGCAGACGGGCCTTCCCACTGGTCTGAAGATCCGACGGGCAACACGCGGCTCATCGCAGAGACGTTTCGCGAAGCATGCACAATTGCCGAAGGATATGGTGAGCGGCTCGCCGCTGAGGGTGAGATCTGCTGGGGCGGCATGCACGGCTGGAAACACATGGTGGAGTTGCTGGAGCTGGTCGATCGCCCCAAGACAATTGGCTTTCAGGCTGACATGGCGCACACCATGCTCTACACGCTGGGCTACAACTCGCCGGAGAGCCGTTTGCTGCCTGAAGACTACGACTGGCAGGACAAGAGCGTGCTGACCGATGCGCTGTGGCAGGTTGCGCATGCACTACGGCCGTGGACGATCGATTTCCATGTGGCGCAGAACGACGGCACGGTCAAGGGCTCGGGCTCGCACGACAAGACCGGGCGTCATTGCCCGCCGGACGATCCAAACGGAAAAATGAACGTCGTGGAGATTGCCGGTCTGTGGATGCGCAATGAGGATGGCACGCCAACACGCGCATACCAGCATATCTGCTGGGACGGTTGCATGTTCCCCAATGCGATGATGGCCTCGCCCGATACCTGGGTAAAAATTCTGGCCACCATGATTCAGGTGCGCGACGCGCACGGTTGGGATTAAACAGCGGAGAGTTCGACTGTGGCGAAGAAGGATTTGAATATCGGGATCGTGGGCTACGGCTTCATGGGACGCACGCACTCGAATGCGTACCTGCAGGCGCCGCGTTTCTTTGGCCTCGCGTACAAGCCGGTCTTGAAGGCGGTGTGCGCGCGCAATGCGGAGCGGGTGAAGGGGTTTGCCGAAAACTGGGGTTATCAGTCGGTTGAGACCGACTGGCGCGCGCTGGTGGCGCGCAACGACATCGACGTGATTGATATCGCCAGCCCCAACGACACGCATGCCGAGATTGCAATTGCCGCCGCCAAGGCCGGCAAGATCGTGCTTTGCGAAAAGCCGCTGGGCCGCACTGCGGAAGAAGCCTGGGCGATGGTCGATGCGGTCGAGTTGGCGCAGGTTCCAAACATGGTCTGGTACAACTACCGGCGCGTGCCCGCGGTGGTCCTGCTGAAGAAATTGCTCGATGAAAATCGTTTTGGCCGCATCTTTCATTATCGCTCGCAGTTCCTTCAGGACTGGACCATCTCGCAGGATCTGCCGCAGGGCGGTGAGGGCTTGTGGCGATTGGATAGCGCCGTCTCCGGCAGTGGCGTGACGGGAGACCTGTTGGCGCACAACATCGACATGGCGCTGTGGCTGAACGGGCAAATCACCGAAGTCTCCGCGATGACCGAGACCTTTGTGAAGGAGCGCAAGCATAACCTGACCGGCAAGGTTGAGCCGGTGTCGATCGACGACGCAAGTGCGTTCCTGTGCCGGTTTGAGAACGGCTCGACGGCGCTGTTTGAAGCCACCCGCTACGCGCGCGGGCACAAAGCGCTTTTCACGCTGGAGATCAACGGCGAGAACGCCTCGGCCTCGTGGGACCTGCACGATCTGCATCGGCTGGAATATTTTGACTATCGCGATGAGGGCCAGCTGCGCGGATGGAAGAGCATTCACATCACCGATGGCGATCATCCGTACATGAAGAACTGGTGGGTGCCCGGACTCCAGATCGGCTATGAGCACACCTTCATTCACCAGGTGGCCGATTTCATTCTGGCGCTCGAAGGCAACCGCGCCGCGGCTCCCACGTTCCGCGATGGGCTGGCAACAGAGTATGTCACGGATGCTGTCTTGAAGTCGGCAAAAACAAAGCAGTGGGAGAAGATACCCCTCGCTTGAGAACCGGCTGGGGCGCGCTTCAAGGAGGAAACATGGCATTTGGATTTCGTCTTCAGACAACGGTTACCCGCGGAGTGACTTCGGCAGTCGCGGTTGCGGTTCTCGCAGGCTGCGTGGTCGCGGCGCAGCAAACAGCGCCCGCGCATCATCGGGCGCAGTTCCATTTTGACCAGCCGCTGCCCATCAACTTCGATGACCACGATGGCTGGACGCAGATCTTCGATGGCAAATCGCTGAGCGGGTGGGATGGAGACCCCGATGTGTGGCACGTGGAAGACGGAGCAATTGTCGGCGTGTCGAGCCCCGAGCATCCTTCGGGCACCACCAACATCATTTGGCGCGGCGGAGAGCCCGCGAACTTTGAGCTGAAACTGGAAATGAAGCTGGAAGGAGCCGGCGCCAATGGCGGCGTGCAGTATCGCAGCTTCCATGTGGAGCCAAACTTTGGCCCTCTGCCCGCGGACCTTACGCCGGAACAGAAGCAGCGGTGGCAACAGCGGGAAGATCTGGACAAGAAGCATGCCAAGTGGAATGTCTCCGGCTACCAGGCGGATTTCGACTACGCCAACAAGTACACCGGCCAGCTTTACGAGCAGAACTCACCGCGCGGAATCATCGCCTGGCAAGGACAGGTTGTGGCCACTGAACCCGACAAAAAGCCAACTCTGCTGGCCACTCTCGGCAAGGCGGAAGAATTGAAGTCCTACATCAAGCCCGGCGAATGGAACCAGGTGGAGATCATTGCCGAAGGCAACACACTCACGCACATTGTGAATGGACACGTGATGGCCGTGCTCGTCGATACCGATTCGAAATTCACCCAGGCCAAGGGATTGATCGCGGTTGAGATTGAAGGCGGGGGAATTGTCAAGATTTCGCATCGCAACATCTGGCTGAAGATTCTACCGTGAGCTATGGCGACTGAAATCCTCTTCCGTGGCCGTCATGCAGCCTGCGTGGAAAACGACCTATTGCGCGTGACCGTCCTCAAAGGGGGCGGCCACATCGCCGAGGTTCTTGACAAACGTGCCGGCCTCAGCCCACTTTGGATTCCACACTGGACATCCATCGAACCATCGAGCTTCGATAGCGAAAATCCGGGGTCGTTCGGAACAGGATCGGATGCCAAGCTTCTGGCCGGCATCATGGGCCACAACCTTTGCCTCGACCTGTTTGGTGGCCCGTCCGAAGAGGAAGCGCGAGCCGGTTACTCCGCGCATGGAGAGGCTTCGGTCGATCTCTATGACATCGTGGAATCTGCCGGAGAGCTTACTCTTCGATTGACGCTGCGGATGGCGCAGCTTGAGTTCACGCGCTCCGTTCAACTGCACGGGCAACATGTTCGGATTCGCGAGACAACCGAGAATCTCACTGCGATGGACAGGCCACTTGCCTGGACGCAGCATGTCACGCTCAGCCCACCCTTTCTCGATCCAGACGCAACCGAATTCCGTGCCTCAATGACGCGCTCCATGGTCTCGCTCAGCGATCCTGGCTTCGATTCATATTTAAAACCGGGTGCCGAATTTGCGTGGCCGATGGCGCCTCGCCGCGACGGTGGCGTGCACGATCTGCGCCGGATGCATGCAACTGCTCCGGCAAGCGGCTACACAGCTCACATCGCCGATCCGCACCGCGACGATGCGTACTTTGTTTCCTATGCTCCGCGGTGCAAGCTGGCGTTTGGGTATATCTGGAAGCGCGCCGACTTTCCTTGGCTGGGCATTTGGGAAGAGAACTGCAGCCGCAAGGGCAGTCCCTGGGATGGCCGGACCGTGACGCGCGGCATGGAGTTCGGTGTCTCGCCATTTCCGGAAAGCAGGCGCGCGATGGTGGAGCGCAGCACGCTGTTGGATACGCCCGCATTCAAGTGGCTTCCTGCGCGCGGGCGCATTGAAGTTGAATACTGGATCACAAGCCAGGTTGCGGATGCCGTACCCGAGGCGCTTGTCTGGCCCGCGGTCTGAGCGAGGATCGCTAGAAAACGAGGTGGTCTTTCTTCGCATCCACCTTCTTGGTATCGACGTTTGGAACTTTTTTCAAATCGTCGAGTGACTTGAATCCCTTTTGCTTGTCGCGATAGTCGACGATCGCCTGGCCATCCGCCTCGCTGATTTCGAGGGTGGCTGCAAATTGCTTTGCATTTGCCATGTTCACAAAGATCTTCTGCACCTGCGAAGGCGGAAAATTCTCAGTTAGATAATCGGCGATGTCGGTGAAGTCCTCGTCCGAGCCAGTGGCCCCTAGACCAACCATCTTTGTGATGGTGTTCTCCCAACCGGTTCGGTCTCGTCCGGAAGCGAGAATGACATTCGGCGAATGACACCGAACGCACAGCTTCAACACGGCTTCCCGTCCTGTGCCCGGAGGGAATTCGGGGTGCGTTGGAGACTGGTCTGTGGTGGCGCTAGGACCGGCTGCCTGGCGCGCAGAGACCGGCGTCCATGGCAAGATGGCAACGGCGATCAACGCTGCGCTCATGGCGAACAGCATTAGGCCGCAGAGGCGGCGGTAGTGGGTCGGTTCCATTTTCAGACTGCGCTTCACACCTGCTCCTGAGCTATTTTGAAGATGACTTTGCCAAGTCTTGCGTGTGCGGCGGCCCAGCCTTCGCCAAGCCGCGCATCACTGAGCTGATCGAGCCTGGACTTTGTAGTCTACGGCGGTGGAATGCTTGAAATATTCGCCACGCAGGACCTTGCATCTCAACGATGAGACGTCTCATGGCCAGTATACTGGGCCTTTTGCAGGGTGTCGACCTTCGAGACGGTGAATCGTCCAGGCTGAGAGAATGGCTAGCCGGCAATCACGCGGGTCAGTTTGGTGACTCTGCCGGTCTGATTCCAGTCTGAGATGTAGATGTTGGCATCATGGTCAATGAAGCAGCCATGAGCAGCGCTGAAAACAGCGGCGCGGATGTTGGCCGGATCGAGCTTGTAATTGGCCCACTGGCTTTCCAGCGGGTTGTCGCCGATGAAGGCCACCGGCACGTTGTCCTTGTCGAGAATAGTAGCGCGGCCCAGCAGTTCCGACACCACAGCGTGATCCCCGTTGAAGCTCACCTGGCAGGGACGGCGCAAGTGCTGCGTAACATGGCCTACAAATTTTCCGTCGAAGTCGAAGTGAGTCAGGCGAAAGTTTTCCCGATCGCAGACCAGCAGCAAAGGCTGGTCGTAACGCGTATCGACAGCCAGACCATGGCAGCAGTTGCATTTCCCATCCTCGGTGCCCTTGCCCGCGAAACTCGATTGATAATTTCCGTGCTTGTCGAATTTGAAGATACGCGAGTCGCCATAACCGTTGGCGACGAAGATCGAGCCATCCGGACCGGGCACGACGGAGGTAACTCTCCACTCGTTGGGAAGTTTAAATCCGGCTTCGGCTGGAGCGGTAATCTTCTGCAACACCGTGCCGTCCGTTTTGATCTTGATGACCAGCCAATTCTCGGCGGGAGTTCCCTTTTGCACTGTGGCATAAAAGATTTCACTGCCCTCTTCGACGGCGGAATAAAGCGAATGCACCTCCGGATACTGATTGGCGATGGTCTTCAGCAGCCGCCCCCCCGGCTCGTAGACCAGTATCCCCGTATCGCTCTGGGTGCTGACGTAAAGATTGCCTGCCTTGTCCGTGCCGATAGCGCCGTGGGTCCCGCCGAACTGCTTTCCATCGGGCAGCTGTCCCCAGTGCGGAACCACGTCGTAGGTCCACTCGCCATTTCCAGTACGGTACCGCAAGTCACTGGAGTCTCCCGCAGGGCTTTCTGCACCACTGCTCGACGCACTGCCGGTGATTGCGACGAAGGCAGAGACCGCCGCAGCACTGCTAAAGGCGCGGCGGCTCAGACGAGCGGGACTCGTCGTTTTCAGAACAGATTCCATCTTATTTTCTCCAATTCACGAGCGGGGATGGGGATATGAGACGTCTCAAAACGTGAGATCAATTTATGAGTTTTGAGATAGTCCTGTCAAATTCTTTTTCTTTTGCTTTCGAGGCTGGTTCTCACGCGGCATTGCGCACTGTACAGTTGTTGCAATGGTCACGCAACGGGAACTCGCGAAGCTTGCCGGAGTCTCCGCAGGCACAGTGTCGAATGTGATCAGCGGCTCTACTCGAGTAAGCGAGGATGTGCGCCGCCGTGTGCTGGATGCGAGCCGGATTCTGAAGTACCAGCCCAACCTGATTGCGCGCAGCCTGAAGACCAATCGCACGCACACGCTGGGCATCGTGGTTCCCGATCTGACCATTCCCTTCTTTCCCAAGATCGTGCGCGGAGCGGAATCTGCCGCAAGGGAGCGGGGATATTTTCTCATCGTCCTTGATTCGCAGCGCAGCCACGACCTCGAAGTAGACATGATTGCTCTGCTGCGACAGCGCGTTGACGGCATTCTGCTGGTCACCGCCGGAGATGACAAGTGGTCCGCTGAGAGCGCTGCGGCAATCGCCTCCGGTCCGCCCGTTGTCTGCGTGGATCGGCTGCCGGAGGGCCTGGATACGGACTCGGTGAGCGTGGACGACAGTGGTGCGGCAGAGCTCGGCGTCAAGCATCTGCTTTCCATGGGCCACCGCAAGATTGCCATCATCACGGGCCCACTCACGCTCAAGAACGAACAGGAGCGTCTGCGCGGTTACCGCCGCGCGCTGAAGAATGCGGGCGTCCCGCTGCTGCCTTCGCTCATCTGGTCGGCGAGCTTCGAGATGAAGGACATCCATTCGGTTTGCCAGCGCGGACTGTTGAGGCAGAGACCACGACCGACGGCGCTGTTTGCCACCAACGGCGTGACCGGGCTGTGCGCGCTGGAGAGCTTGTACTCGCTGGGTTTCACCACGCCCGGAAGCATCGCGTTTGTTACGTTTGACGAGTTGATTGCGGAAGGATTTTTTCAGCCCCGAATTACGTCGGTGGTGCAGCCCACCTACGAGATTGGCCACCGGGCAGTGGAAGTACTGTTTGAAAAGATCGAGCGTGGCCGCGGCGCCAGCGTGTCCAAGGTGCGTCTTCCGGCCACACTGATGGTGCGCGACTCTTCGCGTCCAAAGACGGGCAAGCACACGCGCTGAGACGGGGCGAGGCCCGAATCCCCGACATTCCACGTGATGAGCATTTCGTCGCGACGATCAGAATTCAGTTCTCAGGCGGAGTGAGAAACTGCGGCCGGGGCCGATTGCATTCCCCGAGAACAGCCCGCCGAAATCGATGACATTCAATATATTATTCAGGTTCTCGCCGTCCACCTGGAGATGTAGCTTCACGCGATCCGATCTCAAGATGTCTGCGCCGGCAGAGGCGTTAGCCTGAAAGGCTGGATAGATTCTGCCGCGCGCGAAGTTGATGCGGTCAAGAACCTGCTGGCCGTATTCGGCGAGCACGGTGGCGGGATCGCCGTCAAAGTCGAAGGGCAGGCCGGTGTCATACTTCACGCCGAATGCGGTCCACAGGCGCGGTGTCAGCCGAAAGCGGATGCGTCCGCGCACGGTGTGGCGCTGGTCCTGTGAATCGGGTGCGTGGCCGGTGAGCTGAGACGCTGCCCGACTGGCATCGGAGCCGAAGAAGAGTCCGCCTGTGACAGGAAACCATGCATTGCCGACAATGTAGGAGTAGCTTCCGTATCCCGAGAAACGATGCCAGTCGGGAACATCGACCTTGCCTTCCATGCCATAGAGAATTGCCTTGCCGAAGGCAATGGGAAAGCTGATGGTGGTGTTATCGATCTGACTATCGTCTGCATAATTGTCGACAAAGCGACGGAAATAATTACCTCCCAGCTTGAGATGTTCCAGGAAAACCTTGCTCATGCCGGCTTCGTAGTAATCCCCTTGCGATGGCTCGACGGGCAAGCGAAGAAAGCCGGTGGGATCGATCGAGACGACTGTTGGCGAGCTCGACAGAAGAACATTTTCGGACGAGGGAGTTTGAAAGATCCGGTCGTAAGAGAAATGGACGAGAGCGTCTGAGCGTTGAAAGTAGTGCGAGAGGGCAAGCCTCGGTTGGAAAGCCTGCTGGTTCACGAGCAGTTGATAGTGGTCCCAGCGCAGGCCTGCATTGATGGTCCAGTTGTGCAGGTGCATAAGGTCCTGCACGAATGCCGACTGCTCCAGGTCGGGGCGGTTGGCCTGGTAGCCAAATGTTGTTGGCGAGCCGGGATCGAACTGCATAGGGTCGGTGATGATGTAATTCAACATCTCGTTGAGAAAGATGTTGTCCGACTCAACTCCAGCCTTCCACTCGTGGCGGCCGCGATCGACAGTCACGCTGGCCTTGAAATATCCCTCACGAAACCAGTTGTGCTGAAACAACTCGATTGGAGTTGACAGCGGGTTGGATTCGAAGTCGTTCGAGTTGTCGCGCACCATGCCGCGCAGGTTGCCGATGGCGGTGGCAGAAAAGATGTGCTCGTAAGAGGCCGTACCCATGGTCTGAAAGTTGGCGGCGTTCTGACGCTGCCCAGCAGCCTGCTGGAGCATTTCGTTGGGTATGTCATAGCGTGCGAGTTCGTGGCGCAAGGTGAATTTCATGCGGTCGTTCGCTGTCAGGTCGCGCGCAAGGTCCACGGAGAAATCGCCCAGCGTACCCTTATTTGAATAGTTCTGCGGAACCACGGGATTCAAGTAGTGCTCGGTGGTGCTGCCGCTTGCACTGCCTCCCAGAGTAGTCTTGTGCCAGCCGTACTCGCCCTCGGCGAACGCGCCGGCCGAGTTGTAGCTGCCGTCGAAAATGACCAGCTGGCCGTGGAAGCCGGGCTGCGCATCCTTAAGCGTGTTCGCCTCCACAACTCCACCCAGCTTGCGCCCGAATTCGGCGGGAAAGCCGGCGGTGTAAATGCTGAGAGAAGAGAGATCGTCTGCTTCAATTGCAGGGCCAAAGCTGGGCGAGCGATTGTCGGTAAGCGGGATACCGTTGACGACAAATTGTGTCTGATACTCGGAGCCGCGCGGATGCAGAACTGCGTTGCCCTCGTAGAGCCAGCCGGGCTGCGAGTCAACCAGATCCTGCACGGAACGGCCGGGCACAGAGCCGAGCCGGTCCTCGATCTGGCGCGAACCGATCTGCATGACCGGGGAAGGGAGATCGGAATCGAGGAGCGTGTCCTCCGCGTTGACTTCGACCGTGCTGGAAGTGGGAGCGATGCCAAGGCGAACGGTGCGGTCCAAGGGAAGAGCGGAGCGGATGTCGACGCCGATGGAAGCCGGCGCGAAGCCAGGAAGCGCAACGCGGACAAGATAGTGACCGAAGGGCAATGCCTTGCAATCGACAGCGCCTGAGGAGTCTGAGACGAATTCTTCGCGGTAGTCTCTACCCTGGCTGGATACACTCACGGCGGCTTTGGTGGCAGGGCCAGCGGGATTGGAGACGGTGAGTCGGAGCTCTCCGGTGTTGACTTGAGCGAGAGTCTGCACGGCAGCACCGATAGTGAGCAGGCAGAGTGTGCAAAGTACCCCACGCGCACTCCGGCTCACCCGATGCCGCTCATACGTCGATGCCCTGGCAGGCTCGTGGGAAACCATCACTACGCACCCTCCGCACCTCATTCGGAGGCCCCCATGGCTTGGGGGAAATCGGCCCGAACAGATCAGTACGCTCTCGAAGCCGATTCTACCGGATGCGCTTCGGGCCGGAGAATTGCCCGCGGAGCGGCGCAGGAAAATAACGGGCCCCGGCGACTCTCACGCCGTCGGGTTCTGGAGAATCTGCGCCAGCGCGTGCAAGCGGCTGGCATCGGCAGGGTCCTTGGCGGAGGCTGCGTCCTTATCCACAGGGGCAGCCAGCTCATGCAGCTTGGCCAGCTGCTTTTTGCCCAGATGCGATTTCTGGGTGCGCACGATTGCCTTGTCGAGCGCGTCAATGCGCTTGGAGGGCAGCGCCTGCGAGCGCTTCAACTGATCCACGTAAGCCAGCGCGACGGTCAATTGCAAGGGCCACGAAACTTTGGGCTGGTTCTGCACATTCAGCTCGCTGAACTGCACAAGATTGGCCGCGTCGATTTCGTTCTGGGTGAGGAATTTGCTGGGAACAAGCTTGAACACGTCGAGTCCGCGGGCGATCTCAGAGCCGTAAATGTAGCCGTTGTACCAGTAGGCAGACCAGTCGCCGCCGAGGACGAGCGTCTTGGCATCGATGGGGCCGCGATCGAAGTAGGCAATCTCGTAGGGATGCGTGGGGTCAGTGAAGTCCATGACAGAGATGCCGCCCTGGTACCAGGCCTGCACTTCGACGTCGCGGCCGGGAACGGGGATGAGCGAGCCGTTGTGCGCAACGCAGTTCTCCGTATCCGACTGCGCGGCGGGCATCTTGTAATAGCTGGCGAGGGAGAGCTTGCCGTCTTTGAGATTGAAGATCGCGTCGGCGCCCCACTTGTTGGGGTCGGTGGCACGGCAGCGCGGCTGCAGGCCGCCGCCCCACTCGTCGGTAAACACCACCTTGGTTCCGTCGTTCGAGAAGGAAGCCGAATGCCAGTAGGAATAGTTTGGATCGTTGACCGCATCCACGCGCTTTGGGTGCACGGGATCCTTGATGTCGAGCAGGATGCCGTTGCCGGAACAGGCGCCGGCGGCCATGCCAATCGCGGAGAACACCGTGATGTCGTGGCACTGGTTGGTGTCCGCGGGCTTCTCCGCGCCCTTGTCGTGGCTGCCGCCGTTGTTAAGGCCATTGAGCGCGCCGGTGCGGGCATCAATGAAGACGCGCGGACTGGAAACTACCTTCGCCTGATCCGGCGCCTCGAGCGGAACCTTGATCACGTCGATGCGGAAGAGCGATGTGTTGGGGTCCTTGTCCGGAGCTTCGCCCGAGCAGCCATCGAGCTCCTCTTTCTGGCGTACAAACGAAGTGCCGGAGACATAGATGTAGACATTGTCCTGGTCGTTGGGATCGACGACCAGCGTGTGTGTGTGCGATCCGCGGCAGGTCTGTACCGCCGCCACCTGTTTGGGATTGGCGATGTCGGAAATGTCGAAGATGCGCACGCCGCGAAAGCGCTCCGGGCTCGCGGCAGGCAGCCGGCGGTCCTTCTCATGTCCGGGCTCCGGCGGAGGCGGAGGCGGAAAACCCTGCGTGCCGCAATCCAGCCGTCCGTTGGGCATTTCAACCGACATGAACAACAGCTTTCCATACACCGACACATCGCCCTGGCCGCCAGGACACACCAGCGTGGTGAGCAGTGAGATCTTGGCCGGATTGGAAATGTCGTAGAAGCTGACCCCATAAAAGTTGCCTTGAAATAAATGGCTCCCCTGGAAGGCCAGATCGGAGTTGGCGAAGGCCAGCTGCGCGAGCACCAGTTGCATGGGCTTGGGCATCTTGGCGCTATTGCCGACACCGAGAAGCTTCAATGCTTTCTGCACAGCCGGATCGTCCGGATCGGTGGATTCGAGCTGGAACGCAGTTGGCTTTTTGAGGAAGGCGAGGTGCTCGATTCCCATTGCGGTTTCGCCTGCGTCGTAAAGGCCGGGCTTCAACCCCACGCGCGGATCGCTGGTGGTGGACCCGGTCATTCCCGGCGGAAGTGGTGCGGCGGGCTGCGGCGTAAACTCGCTCTCCGCTGCTGGAGCCGGCTTGGCAGGAGGAGCGGCCGCCGGAGCCTGGGCTTGTAATGCGCCAACACTGCAACAGAGCAACGCCGCGGCAAAAGCTGCGCAGACCGCGGGGAAAGCGAGAGCGTGCATGCGATTCATGGTTTCTCCTTCAACATGTTTTCCATCAGCCGGATCTCGGCCCGCTGCGAGTTGTCGACATCGGTGGCAAAGTCGAACAGGTCAGCAACCTGACCTGCGCCGGGCGTATCGAAAAGATCCTTCACCATCACCAGGGCGCCGCCGTGGTGCTGAATCATCCCGGCCAAAAACAGGCGGTCGAACTCCGCGCCGCTTGCGTTGCGCAGGGCGTCCATCTGGGCCGGGGTGAGCATGCCGGGCATGGGAGCCATGGATTTGCTGCTCATGTCCATATCGGGCATTCCGGGCATCGCCATCGATACCGGCTCGCCGCGCGCAACGAGCCACTGCGACATGAACTTGATCTCGTCCGACTGCGAGAGGCTGATGCGCGCTCCCAGGGAGCGAACGGCCTTGTTCCCGGTGTGCGAGGGAATGAGGGCGGTCATCTCCACCGCCTGGCTGTGATGCATGATCATGCCCTGCATGAACTCGATGTCCGCCTGCGAGGTTTTAAGCGGCGCGGCGTATGTGGAAGGGGAGAGTCGCGTGCTGGGTGTTCCTGGGGCGCCGGGCTGGACTGTTACCGGTCCGGCTTGCGCCTGCTGGGCTACGCACGGCACGGCAGCAATGGCGGCGAGGGCCGTTGCCATTGCATAACAAAGCCAAAATGTTCCGGGTCCGCGGGGCATGTTCGTTGCAATCACCCTATCACGGCGCGGATTTTTCCTAGAAGCAAAATCATGTTGACGCGCACTAACAGCTGTGCCCCAGGATTCAAACACGAGACTTGGGGAACATGTGGGTTTACGCATCAGGTGAAACCAAGAGACCGCAAAAGATGGGAGTTTCGCGGTGAATGAACACAGAAGGAAGAATTTCCACAAATCTGCATGGCCAACAGAGAATAACATTCTTTTTATCAATCGATTAAGTAGGAATCAGGCTCTATTTCGAATTGCCCAGCGACCCAGCCAATTCCAATGCCGTTGACGTGAAGGACGTCCGCTGGCTTCCTCGTGCCATTCCAGGCTCTCTTCATGCCAGTTTCTCGCCGAACAACGATGTGCCGCTGATGCGCATCGAATATCAAGCATAAGGAAATAAGGCGGGGCTGGCAAGAGTGCATTGCAAAGATACTTGCCTTGGAACATCACACGCGACTGTTAACGGCGTATCGAACACACTCAATCGAATCCTGAGGTGTGAATGCCCGCAACCGCGAGCGACGCGAAGAACACCGGCGAAGCAGGCCCGCAGCAAGCCGATCAGCCACAAAGTCCCCGCAACGCCTGGGGCGACCGAGTTCGCGCGCTCAAGAATGTTCCCGCGGTCCTCCACTTCGTTTGGGAGTCTGGACCAGCGGTCGTGTCATGGAACATCGCCCTTCGCGTGGTTGTTGCAGCCCTGCCTGTCGCCATCGGCATTGTTGGCCGATTCATCATCGACGGAGTCAACAGCATCCGATTGCGCCGGCCATTGCCTCAACATTTCTGGTGGCTTGTCGCGACGGAAATGGCGCTGGCCGTGCTTATGGGCGTGCTTTCCCGCGCGGTCGACTATTTCGACAACCTGCTCGCTGATCGGTACACACATCACGTGAGCGTCGAGCTCATGCGCAAGGCCGCGTCTTTAGACGTTACCGTGTATGAAGATCCTGTCTTCTACGATCGCCTTGAGCGCGCCCGCGTGCAGGCTACTGACCGGCTGGCCATGATTCAACAAATGGGCCGGCTGATCCAACTGACTGTGACCGCCGCCGCATTCTCAGCCGTGCTCGTTCGATACTCTCCCTTCCTGCTTCTGTTGCTCATAGCCGGCATCGTTCCGGCGTTCCTCGGTGAAAGCCACTTTGCCTTCCTTACCTACGCCAAAAACTTCCACCAGACACCATGGCGCCGCGAGATGGATTATCTCCGTCAAATGGGCGCCAGCAAAGAGGCGGCCAAGGAGCTAAAGCTCTTCAACCTCAGCGACTATTTGACGAACCGATTTACCAAACTTTCGAAACGAATCTATGAAGAGAACGTTGCCCTCAACCGCCGCCGTCTTTTCTCGGGCGGCCTGCTGGCAATCCTGGGCCAGTTGGGTTATTACGGCGCCTATGCCTTCAGCATTTACCGCACCATTCAGGGCCGCTACAGCGTTGGCGACCTCACCCTTATCACCACGGCCATCATGCAATCTATGGCGAGTATCCAGCAGGCCTTCTCCACCGCATCCGGCGTTGCCGACCAGGCGCTCTTCCTCACTGACCTGCTTGCCTTCTTCGAGATGAAGCCGAGGGTTGAGTCCAAGGTTAACGGCATTCGTGTCTCACGCCCTGTGGTGCGTGGCTTCGAATTTCGAAATGTCTCCTTCATCTATCCCGGCACGAACCGGCTCATCCTGAGCGACTTTAATTTCACGCTGCGCCCAGGGGATCGTGTGGCCCTGATTGGCGAAAACGGTCAGGGAAAAACCACCGTGGTCAAACTCATAACGCGTCTATACGATCCGACCGCAGGGCAGATACTCCTTGACGGCGTCGATCTTCGCGAATACGACCTGTCGGCCCTACACTCCGAGATTGGTGTGATTTTTCAAGACTTCATGCGCTATGAGATGACTGCCCGCGAGAACATTGCCGTCGGCCGTATTGAAGTGCCGCATTCGCAAGAGGAGATTGAATACGCAGCGGACAAGAGCCTTGCCGCCGGAGTTATTGCCACACTGGAGGGCCACTACGACCAGATGCTTGGCCGCCGTTTTGAAGGCGGGGTCGACCTGTCAGGCGGAGAATGGCAGAAGATGGCCCTGGCCCGCGCCTACCTGCGCGACGCACAGTTGCTCATTCTCGACGAGCCCACCGCCGCGCTCGATGCCCGCAGCGAATTCGAAGTCTTCGAGCGATTCGCCGAACTCACCTGCGGCAAAATGGCGCTCCTGATTTCCCATCGCTTTTCCACCGTCCGCATGGCCGACCGCATCGTGGTGCTGGAGGGTGGTCGCCTGGTGGAAGAGGGCAGCCACAACAAGCTTGTCGCGCTCGGTGGCCGCTACGCCGCCATGTTTGAGATGCAAGCCGCGAGTTACCGATGAGGCACGATGATTGACACGGCTCCAATTCTGGACTCGCGGCAAGCGCTCGCGAGCCACGTGCTTGAAAACCTTCGCGAGGCTGCTCGCGTAGCGTCATCGTGGGACGTCGTGCACAGGCCTACCACCAATGGCGCCTTCCATGCACGTTTGCGCGCGGCTCAAAAAGGACTCAGACTTTTAGAAACTGACCTCGCCTTACAGCCCATTGCAGAGGCGGCGGCCGTGGATACGAGCGCGACCTCACCTAGCAGCAGTTTGCTCGGGCTGCGGGAAAACTTTCGCTTGCTTCGATCAGCCATTACAGGTGTGGCAGACAGCCTCCGGGCCGTGGCCCAACTGCCACGAATCGTCCTCGATGCGCAACAAGAGGAACCCCGGGCTGCGGCCTCGGCTGAACTCTATCTCCGCGCTGTTGATGGAGATTTCTCGGCACCGACTTTTTGCGCGTTCATTCGCGAGTTGCAAAAAGACGAACCTCTCGACGTGGGAGAACTTTGGAGCCTCCCAAGCTTCCTCAAATTCGCATTGCTTGAATGGTTGCTGGTTGAGACACGTACGGTGCTCGACTCACAAGGCGCCGCACAACAGTCCCTGATCACGGTCTTCATCGGGAGTCTCCGATCCCTTACCAATGCCGCCTGGGTTTCCATCATCGAACCGCTTATCCCCTTCGAGGCAACGCTCCGCCAGGACCCCGCAGGAGCCTACGGATGTATGGATTTCGAAAGCCGCGAATCTTACCGCAAGAGGGTTGCATTCATCGCCCGGCACTCGGATTACTCAGAGTCAAAGGTTGCCCTTACTGTCCTCGAGCTTGCTGGGGAAGCTATGGATCTTCCCTCGGACGACCCACGCATTCATCGGCGGCGGACTCATTTAGGCTACTACCTCATCGACAAGGGATTGCCCCAACTCGCTTTGCGTGCCGGATTTCACCCACCGCTCATGGAGCGGGTCCGCACTTACATTTGTGCCGAGCCCGACGACTTTTACATTATTGGTATCCAGCTGATCACTATTTTCTTTATTGCCGCGGCGCTCTTCCCCTTGTTGTCCAAGTACTCCGTGGGGGCGCTGGCATTTGCCATTGTCCTTATGCTGTTGCCCGCCATGCAGGACGCGGTCGAACTGGTCAACAACACGGTCACTGCCATTTTTGGCCCGCAGCATTTACCCAAGCTGGACTTCAGCAAGTGCATTCCCCCGGAATGCGCCACCGTCGTCGCCGTTCCTACGCTGCTCTTGAACCAGGAGCAGGTGCGCAAATTGGTCGCCGATCTTGAAGTACGCTTTCTTGCCAACTGCGGCCCGAATCTCCATTTTGCATTGCTGACAGATTTGCCGGATTCCGTAAGCAAACCACACGAGAACGACTCTCACCCCCTTGTCGAACTCGCGATCGAACTAATTGATGAACTCAATGCGAAGTATGCTTCGCCAAAATCTGGCTCCTTTCTCCTTCTCCATCGCCATCGTATCTTCAACACGCGACAGGACGTGTGGATGGGTTGGGAACGCAAGCGAGGCAAGCTCCTCGACCTTAACAAACTCCTCATGGGCGGCCACGATGCGTTCCCTCTCAAAGCCGGCAATATCGAGGCTCTTCGCAAGGTTCGCTATGTCCTCACCCTGGACTCCGACACACAGCTTCCTCGCGATACCGCCGCGCAACTGATCGGTGCGATTGCGCACCCGCTGAACCAGGCGATAATCGATCCAGCGCTGCGCATCGTCACGGCGGGCTACGGCATCCTGCAGCCGCGAGTGGGCGTCACTGTACAGTCCGTTTCACGGTCACGCCTGGCGACCATCTACTCTGGCCAGAGCGGCTTCGATATCTACACGCGCGCCGTCTCCGATGCTTATCAGGACTTGTTTGGCGAGGGCAGCTTCACCGGCAAAGGGATCTATGAAGTTGCGGTCTTCCATGCCGTGCTCGACCATCGCTTCCCGCGAAACGCCTTGCTCAGTCATGACCTCATTGAAGGCGCCTACGCGCACGCGGGGCTGGCTGCCGATATCGAAGTCATCGACGATTATCCCTCGCACTACAGTGCCTATATCCGCCGCAAGCATCGCTGGGTGCGCGGCGACTGGCAAATGGTGCAGTGGATGTTCTCACGGGTCCCGGATGAATCCGGCCGCTGGGGACCGAACCCCATCTCAGCAATTTCCCGCTGGAAGATCTTCGACAACCTGCGCCGTTCACTCGTGGAGCCCTTTGCTTTCATCCTGTTTCTCGCTGGTTGGATGGGCCTGCCGGGAGGCCCCCTCTACTGGACCATCGTCTTGTTCGTGATACTCGTTTTCCCGGCCTTCGTGGTGCTCGGCTTCGGGCTTGGCGGCGCGCTTGCGAACGACCGGAGAGACACCGTCCCCGAGGCATTCGCCGGCTATTGGAAGGCGTTGCTCGTGGCTTTCCTCAACCTTATATTCATCCCTCACCAAACACTGCTCGCTCTCGATGCTATTGTCCGTTCTCTCGTCCGGCGGTTCGTCACCGGTAAGCGTCTCCTTGAGTGGGAAACCGCGGCGCAGTCTGAATCTCAATCCGGCAGCCGCACTCCGGTCGACCGCTATCTCACCATCATGCCCTTCGTCACCGTCGGTTTGGGCATTCTCGTGTACTGCCTCGCACCACAGAACAATGCCATCCTTTTTGCAGCGCCCACTCTCCTGCTTTGGGCACTCTCCTCCACCGTGACTGTGTGGCTTAACAGGCCTCCGCGAGAAGAGCAGCAGCGGCTGGCGCCTGCCGAAGAGGAGTTTCTGCTCGTCCACGCTCTCCGCACCTGGCGCTACTTTCACCAGTTCGGGACTGATCGGCATAACAGTCTTATCCCCGACAATGTTGCGGAAGAAGGTCTCCATGAAACCGCCTCCGTCTCGCCCACAAACCTCGGCCTGCTGCTCAATGCCCGTCAAGTAGCGTGCGAACTCGGATTTCTGACCGCTCCGGAATTTGTTGCGCTTACTGAATGCACTCTTTCAACCATCCTGCGGCTTGAAAAACACCGTGGCCATCTCTACAACTGGTATAACACCCAGTCGCTTGAACCCCTGGCCCCGCTCTCTGTTTCATCCGTCGATAGCGGAAACTTCGTCGCATCCCTCTACACTGGCCGGGCTGGAGCGCTCGCTCTTTGCCGGCAACCGCTGGTTGCGCAACGGCTCTTCACCGGTCTGCGCACACATTGGCAACTGATTCAGTTTGAGAGCCAGCTGCCCGATCCTCGCGCCCGGTGCTCTCTGCCCGGCCCCGAAGCCACTGTCGACGAATGGGTCGCCTGGCTACCTGCTGCGAATGTTGCGCTTTCCACGGCGGAAGCCACGCCTCTTGCCGATCCGCAAGACCCATGGTGGCTTGCGGAGACGCGCCATCGCGTTGCTGCCATCCTCACCATGCTGCATGGATACACGCCTTGGCTCCTGCCTGAATACGGGCCTCTCCGCGAGGTGCCTGAATTGGAACTCAAGCATGGGGAAGGTGCGCTCTCGTTAGTTGCGGCAGCCGCATTCTCTGAGTTGCTGGATGCGCGTCTGGCACAATGCTCAGTCACGCTTCCCCTCAGCTCACGGCTCTTTGTTCTTTGCAAGCAGCTCCGTGCGTCTCTCCCGCAAGCTGCGCGGAATCTGCGCGCCCTGGCGGCTGCTCTTCGCACGATTGCACAACAGTTCGAAAAGCTCGCGGAGGAAACGGAATTCGGCTTTCTTGTCGATCCCGACCGTCAGTTACTCTCCGTCGGCTACGACGTGGCAGCACAACAACTCCATCCGGCTTGTTATGACATGCTTGCTTCCGAGGCGCGCATCGCGGCATTTCTCGCCGTCGCGCGTGGGGACCTCCCTCAAAGGAGTTGGCTGAATCTCGGCCGTGGCCACACGCGCGTGTTCGGCCGATTCCTGCTTCTCTCATGGACGGGCACCATGTTTGAATACTTGATGCCGGCGCTTTGGATGCGCAGCTTTCCAGACACGCTCATGGCGCGCACCCTCACCTCCTGCGTCCAGGTGCAGCGCGCCTTTGCCCGCTCCCTCAATATCCCTTGGGGCATCTCGGAATCGGGCTTCGCACGCAAAGATGGCGCCGGCCGCTACCAATACCACGCCTTTGGCATCCCTCAAACCGCTCTCAAATTCGACGCAACTGCCGGCCCGACAGTCTCGCCCTACTCCACTTTCCTTGCCCTTGGCGTCGATTCGTCTGAGGCGCTCCGCAACCTCCAACGGATGGCGGACGCTGGATGGGTCGGCGCCTACGGCTTCTACGAGGCGGCCGACTTCTCGTGCTCACCGGGAGGTGCTGTCCTCGTACGCGAGTGGATGGCCCACCACCAGGGCATGTCGTTGCTCGCTATCTTGAATCTGCTCCAAGGCAACATCGTGCAGCAGTGGTTTCACGCTAATCCTCTGGTACGGTCGGCCGAGTTGCTGCTCAATGAACTGCCCGCCAGGAAGGCCGCTCTAAGAGCCGAGGCCAACGAATCTCCAAACATCAACATCGGGCGTGGGCAGGGCTGTCCGATCGGCACTGCGGCAGCGCTGTAAATGACACCCCGATGAGCGTCCTGAGTGTTTTGTCGAGAACTTCTGTGCAGCAATATCTTCATAAAGTCTGATGTGTGCGTGAGCGACCGGCCAAATCTGATGAAGTTGCGAAGATCGTAGTATCCTTTTGTTCTCTCTAAAGCATGCGCGTCAAATTTGAGCCACTCGTTGGATACGCAAACAGCGTGTGCTTTAAATCGGTGGCACGCATTCCGGAACGGATAGCAACGGCAAACAGATTGATGACCTCAGCGGCCTCGCTCCCGAGAATATGAGCGCCCAGAATGCGGTCCGTGCTTTCTTCCACCAGCACTTTGTAACCGGAATAGGTTTCCGCAACGCGCCGAGATGAATACCAGGTCGAGGTCATCTCCGTCTTGACTCCAAACTTGAGGTTTTGTTCGCGTGCCCCGCGTTCACTGAGACCGACAGCAGCCAGCGGTGGAACCGTGAAGACAACCGACGGAATGCCAAGATAATTTGGTTTCTGATGGTTTCCCTTCAAGAGGTTTGCGGCCACGACCAGCCCTTCATAGCTCGCCACTGAAGCCAGCGGGAGGCCTTCACTCGCGGCGGCATCTCCAGCCGCATAGACAGTCGGAATCGACACACTCTGCAAGAAATCGTTCACGCGCACTCCCCGCTTCTCCCATTCGATCCCCGCACCATCGAGATTCAGGTCGCCGATCTCGGGCACGCGACCCGCGGAATGCACGACCATATCCGCCTGAAACGTACGCGTCTCCCCGGAGGCCAGTGCCTTGACTATCAACTGAGCGGAGCTCTTTTCAATCCCGGTCGCTTCGGTTTCGAGATGAAGGTCGATGCCAAGTTCGCGAGTCCGCTCGACGAGTTGATCAACAAGATCCGGGTCAAAAAGGCCTAGTGGACGCGGGCCGCGATGCAGGATAGTGACCTGCGATCCCGCAAGCGCCGCGACATGCGCAAACTCAAAGGCGATATACCCGCCTCCGATAAAGAGAATCCTTCGCGGGAGTTCGTTCAACTCCAGGAACTGATCGCTTGTCGTAAGGTGCTCAGCGCCGGGAATCCCCAAATCAGCCGGCGCCTCCCCGGTCGCAATTACGACGTATCGTCCCTGTAGGGTCTCTTCCCCTACTTGCACTTTCGTTGGACCGGCGAATCGCGCCCGGCCATGGAACGCTGCGATGCCGGCTTTCGCGAAATCGCCTTCGCGCCGCTTTGAAACGGGCTCAGTGAAAGAACGTTTGAAACGCATTAACTCTGGCCAGTCGATCTGAAGCTTCTCGGCCTCAATTCCCTTACCCTTCATGCGGCGAGTCCAGTCGACGGCTTCGGCAGCGCCAACAAGCACTTTCTTCGGGTCGCATCCCCGCAGAGCACAGGTGCCTCCGAACGGCCTCGAATCCACAATTGCAACCTCCCATCCGGCTGCACGACAGCGCGACGTCACTCCCGAGGCGGCTGATCCTGTTCCGATTGCGATCACATCGAATTTTCGTGTCATAGTTCCCTCAATGCATCTTGTATTTCACCGAGCACAGACTCGGGTGTCATCTTGACCGATAAATGGCGTCTTTCTTTGCGCGCTATTTGGCGCCATCCGTTTCCCGTACATCTCTCATCGTGGACCCTGCTATGCCACAAGGATAAATAACTCGAAAAATTACATTCCTCGCGATCTGAAGTTAGAGTCGAAGTTGCCCCATCTCCAGCTTGGCATGAACGCTCTCCCATTCCCGATTGGCAGCTTCCGATTCATTCGGCCTAAACAACTGCTCCAAATAGCCAGCCGATGCCTGCGGTCATCGCCATGGCCAATCCCCCCCAAAACGTCACGCGCATTGCGCCGATCATCACTCCTGCCCCACCCGCGCGTGCAGCCAATCCTCCCAGAAGTGCGAGCAACGCCAGAGATGATACAGATACAAGGGGGATCAACCCAACTACCGGTGCTATAGCCGTAACTAAGAGAGGCATCAACGCGCCGAGTGCGAAGCTTCCGGCCGATGACAACGCTGCTTGAATCGGGCGCGGACGAAGCTTCTTGGATATGCCTAGCTCTTCGCTGGCGTGGGCGCCCAACGCGTCGTGAGCCATCAGTTGCTGAGCAACCTGTTTGGCGAGAGCAGGATCGAGCCCGCGGGCGACGTAGATTGCCGCCAGTTCCTTGTGTTCGCCTTTATTGTCAGTTTTTAGCTCCACGCGCTCAATGTTCAGATCGGCACGTTCGGTGTCTGCCTGCGAATGGACAGAGACGTACTCACCGGCAGCCATCGACATAGCCCCAGCCACCAGGCCAGCCATTCCAGCAACCAATAAATTACGGTGTGTCGCATGCGCGGCTGCGACACCAAGCACGAGACTTGATGTTGACAGTATGCCGTCGTTTGCGCCCAGAACCGCTGCTCGCAGCCAGCCAATGCGATCGGTGTGATGATGTTCCTTATTGCCTACAGGCATTGCGACTCCTTCTCGATCGAGGAAGCACAGGAATCCGGAATATGATCTTGTTCCGGCTCTGGCCCTCGAATTCCGCCAGCCAGCCGGGTATGACAAAAGACAACTGACGCCGGTCTAGTCACCATGGCATGGGTCAATGAACTTGCCGCCGTGTACGGAGGTGCAGGTTTGGAACCGGATGAGAACAACCTACACTGCCCTTTGTTCGCTGAAACAATATTTATGTTGGCCGAGTAAGCTATGCGCGATTTTCGGTCGGGGCAGCACTTACTTCGTACGCCCCGGCCGAATCAACTGCAAGTCTTGAAGAATATGCAACTTTCACCTTATGCTGTCAAACTTTCACTTGATGAGTGAACCCACAGGCACAGATGACTCTCTTCGAAACAGTGGTTAGGAGCAGCCACTGGTGGAACCGCAGCTCATGCAGCGGTAGCAGCTTCCGTTGCGAACCATGATGGCTCCGCAGGTGGGGCAGCTGGGTGCGTCGCCCATCTCGTACATCTCGCGCATGGCCTCGGAGGCATGGTAGATGCCGCGGTCCTTGAGGTCGGGCCCGTGCGTTGGGCTAGGTGCCGCGCCGCCCCGGGCCTGCGGATCGGGAGCAATGCCGCCGCCCGCCGAAGGGCCTCCGGGCTGACCGCTCACATGGCTCAGCCGCTTGGCCACTTCCTCAGCCAGCTTGGCCAGGTGATGCTGCGAGGTGGCCACGTCATCCTCCAGGTCTCCGTCTGGAATGAGGCTGGGCGGGGCGGAGAGTTGCTGCGCCTGCGGAATCCCGAGGCCCGCAAACAGGGTGAGCTGCGTGCCGGAGAGGAAGCGCAGATTGAGCCAGCGGAAGATGTAGTCCATCAGGCTCTTGGCATAGCCGATCTGCTCGTTGCCGGTCCAGCCGGAGGGCTCGAAGCGGGTGTGAGCAAACTTCTCGCAGAGCATCTTGAGCTGCACACCGTGTTGCAGAGCGAGGGAAATCGAGGTGGCAAACGCATCCATCAAGCCCGAAACAGTGGACCCTTCCTTGGCCATCTTGATGAAGATCTCGCCGGGCTGGCCGGTGGGATAAAGGCCGACGGTGATGTAGCCCTCGTGGCCGCCAACGGAGAACTTGTGAGTGATGGAGGCGCGCTCCTCGGGCAGTCTGTGGCGCACGGCGCGCGGCGGTCCGTTGGGGTCCTGCGCAGGGTTCTTGGGTGGACTGGTCATCGCAGATAAAGGGGTGAGTAAGGGCACAGCGGCAGCCTTGGCAATCTGATCCAAAGCATACTGGAATGCCGTTGCTGCGGCAATCACTTGCTTGGCCGTGACTTCGAGCTTCTCGCCGATTTTGGCTTCGAGCGCTTTGACGTCGGCCTCGGCAACCGGCTGGTGGGCGGCCAGTTGCGCGAGCACGCGGGTGCCGATGGCGTCGAGAATCGAGGGCTCCTTCTTGGCGTCCATGCTTGTGTTGAGGGGCTGGGTGCCTTTCGAGCCATCGCGATAAATGGCCACCGCCTTGATGCCCTGGCGCCAGCTCTCGGCGTAGGCCTCGGCCACGTCGTCCACACTGGCCTCATGGGGCAGGTTCACGGTCTTGGAGATGGCGCCGGAGAGGAACGGCTGGGTGGCGGCCATCATCTTGATGTGCCCCATGTAATTGATGGAGCGCGTGCCCTTGGCCGGCTTGAACGAGCAGTCGAAGACGGCCAGGTGCTCGGGCTTGATGCCGGGCGCGCCTTCAATGGTGCCGGTTGCGTCAATGTAGCTCACGATGGCGTTGACTTCGTCGTTGTCGTAGCCCAGCTTGAACAGGGCCGCGGGCACGGTGTTGTTGACGATCTTGATCATGCCGCCGCCAACCAGCTTTTTGTATTTCACCAGGGCGAGGTCGGGCTCAATGCCGGTGGTGTCGCAGTCCATCATGAAACCGATGGTGCCGGTGGGCGCGAGCACCGTGACCTGCGAGTTGCGATAGCCGTACTTCTCGCCAAAGATCAGCGCCGTGTCCCAGCTTTCGCGGCTGGCTTCAATGAGCGCGTCGAGCTGCGGAACGTTGAAGGGCTCGCCGCTCTGGCGCGATTTGCCGATGTTGTTTACCTCCGCGCGATGCATGCGGATCACATCGAGGAAGGGCTCGCGGTTGACGTAGTAGCCGGGGCATGCGCCGCCCTGGCGCTCCACGGATGCGGTGAGCGGCGTGGCCGAGGCGATGGGCGGGCAGTTGGCGGCGATGACGGCCGATTGCAGATAGGCCTGGCCGCACATGATGGCGGTGAGAGCGGCGGCCAGGTCCCGGCCTGCGGCCGAGTCATAAGGCAGCCCGAAGGCCATGAGCAGCGCGCCCAGGTTGGCGTAGCCCAGGCCCAGCGGACGGTAGTCGTGCGAATTGCGCGAAATGGCCTCGGTGGGGTAGCCGGAGTTGTCCACCAGGATCTCCATGGCCGTGATGACAACGGAGATGGAGTGCCGGTAAGCGGCGATGTCGAAGACGCCGGCCGGGCTGACGTATTTCATCAGGTTGAAGCTGGCTAGGTTGCAGGCCGAGTTGTCGAGGAACATGTACTCCGAGCAGGGATTCGACGCATTGATGCGCGCCGTGTTCTTGCTGGTGTGCCACTTGTTGATCGTGGTGTCGAACTGCATGCCCGGGTCGCCGCATAGCCAAGTGGCCTCGGCAATCTTCTTCATGATGTCGCGCGCCTTGTGGGTCTCGACAGGCTGATGGCCCTTCACCGCATAGGTGGTGAACTCGCCATCGGCCTCATAGGCGCGCATGAACTCGTCGCTCACGCGGACGGAGTTATTCGCGTTTTGAAAGAAAATGGACGAGTAGGCTTCGGAGTCCGGACCCGACCCGTCGTAGCCGGCCTTGATCAGCGTGAAGGCCTTGGCCTCTTCCTTGGCCTTGCACTCGATGAAGTCCATGATGTCCGGATGGTCCACATTGAGGATAACCATCTTGGCCGCGCGGCGGGTCTTGCCGCCCGACTTGATGACGCCGGCAAAGGCGTCAAAGCCGCGCATGAAGCTCAAAGGGCCGGAGGCCTCGCCGCCGCCCGAGAGCGTCTCCTTCGATCCGCGAATGGTGGACAGATTGGTGCCCGTGCCCGAGCCCCACTTGAACAGCATGCCCTCGGTCTTGGCCAGGGTGAGAATGGACTCGAGCGAATCCTCGACAGAGTTGATGAAGCAGGCCGAGCACTGCGGATTGCGGTAGCCGGTGGCGGAGTACTGCACACCGCCGGTCACCGGATCCCAGTGCCAGTTCTGGCCGTCGGAGAGTGGCTCCAGGCGGTCGCAGCCCACGTTGAACCAGACCGGCGAGTTGAAGGCCACCTTCTGCGTGAGCAGCATGTGTGCCAGCTCGTCGTGGAAGATGGCCGCATCCTCGGCGCTGGCGAAGTAGCCGCCGGCCACGCCCCAGTCGCGGACAGTCTCCGCCACCCGTCCCACCAGCTGGCGAACGCCGCTCTCGCGCTCCGGCGTGCCGAGCTGCCCATGCAGGTACTTCGAGGCCACAATGTTGGTGGCCGTCATCGACCAGTCCACCGGAACATCCACGTCCCTCTGCTCGAAGATCGAGTTGCCCTTGGTGTCGGTAATGGACGCGGTGCGCCTCTCCCATTGCACGTCGTCATAGGGCGAGGCGCCTGTGGTGGAGAAACGGCGGTTGAACTTCAAGCCCTTTTCGGTGTAGGGCGTGGTGGGGGCAGAAACAGCAGTGGCGGCAGTGTGCAGCTGGGCCTCGTTCATGAAATCCTCTCAATCGGGCAAAAAATCGGTGAAAAGTCCGGCCTCAACCGGCACTCTCTGGCCTGGATGGGGTCTTGAAGCGCCTGGTTCGAAGAACGGAAAACCGGGGATTTGAGAAACCTGCGAACTCGTGTCTTGCAGCGGCCTGTCGGCGGCTCTTCACGCCGGGTTACATTACAGTCTGTTAACAGCCGCAGATGAAAAAATACCGCTCCCTGTGGTACAAGTCAACAACAAACCACAATATCTTGTATTTCAAGCTCATTTGCGGTATCCGAGCTCTAAACAAAGGCACTTGCCTGTGGAAAGCTTAAGAAACCCCCATACCGTGCGGATTTGAGCGGCCTAATTTGCCCCAAATCCGGTGCAAACCAGCGGCGCGCCTGCCCGATCCCCGCTTTCCGCCTTCCCAAATCCAAGGGTAGCCCTTGCGGGGTTGAGGAACAAGACGCAAAAGCGGTGCAATTGGGGTGCAAGCCTGTGCAGGATGTGGACAACAGTGGCGGTCAGGGGAGGAGCCGTGCGCGCAACCAGAGCGGCTGATAGGCTGGCCCTATGGACAAAGCTCATGAGGAGGCTCGGAACTGGAAGCCCGTTCCTTGCCCCGTACCGGTCACCCTGCAGGGTCGCACAGTTGTGCTGGAGCCGCTGCGCGCCGAGCGGCACACGGCAGCCCTGTGGCAGGCCGCGCAGGGCAACGACGAGCTATGGGCATGGCTGGGTGACGGCCCGTACGCCAGCGAAGAAGCGTTCCGCGCGGGCATCGCGCAGAAGCAAGCGGCGGCTGCTACCGTCTTTCTGGCGATTGTGCCCGAGGCCGCGAGCACGGCTGCCGGCTACGCCAGCTTCATGCGCATGGACCCGGCCAATGGAGTCGTGGAAGTAGGTAATATTCTGATGACTCCGGCGCTCCAGCGCACCACGGCAGCCACTGAGGCAATGTACCTGATGGCCCGGCATGTATTCAAGGACCTGGGCTACCGCCGCTACGAGTGGAAGTGCAACGCGAAAAATGGGCCGAGCCGGCGCGCGGCGTTGCGCTACGGATTCACCTTCGAAGGCATCTTCCGCCAGCACATGGTTGTGAAAGACCGGAACCGCGACACGGCCTGGTTTGCAATGCTGGACAGCGAGTGGCCTGCCCGCAAAGCCGCATTCGAAGCCTGGCTCGATCCGGCCAACTTTGACGGCGAGGGCAAGCAGCGGAAAAGCCTGGCGGAGATCGCCTCCGCTCAAGTGTAATCGCGGAGATTTGCGCAAGAATCAAGCGGCCCCGCACGATGAGCGCGGGGCCGCGGTAGTTTGGGTTCGTCCGCCAGTCAGGCAATCGATGCGAAGACCGGAATCAGTTGCTATCCCTTCGAGTCAATCCTCATTCCGTAGAACGATCTGTGCACGAAGAACACCGACACCAGGAAGAATGCGACTGCCAACACGTGTGTGAGCAGCGGGTTGCTCGAAGTGAGCGTCACAGCAAGCTCGACAGCAAGTAATCCGAACAAGGTCGTGAACTTGATAATCGGGTTCATGGCCACCGACGAGGTGTCTTTGAACGGATCGCCGACGGTGTCTCCAATCACGGTTGCATCGTGCAGAGCCGTCCCCTTCTGTTTCAGGTCGACCTCAACAACCTTCTTCGCGTTGTCCCACGCTCCGCCGGCATTGGCCATGAAGATCGCCTCGTACAGGCCGAAGATCGCAATCGAGAACAGGTAGCCGACAAATAAGAACGGCTCCATGAACGCGAACGCAAGCGTAGAGAAGAAGACTGCGAGAAAGATGTTGAACATTCCCTTCTGCGCGTACTTCGTGCAAATCTCTACCACCTTCTTGCTGTCGGCGACCGATGCCTTCTCCGCGCCTTCCAGGTGGATGTTCGCTTTGATGAACTCGACCGCGCGGTAGGCGCCAGTGGTGACCGCCTGCATCGAAGCGCCTGCGAACCAGAAGATCACTGCCCCGCCGCAGATCAAGCCCAGCATGAAGGGCGCATGCAGCAGAGAGAGCTTCTCTACATTGACGGTCAATCCGTGGGTCAGGGCCATGATGATCGAGAAAGTCATCGTGGTTGCGCCCACCACGGCTGTGCCGATCAGCACCGGCTTGGCCGTAGCCTTGAACGTATTGCCGGCTCCATCGTTGGCTTCCAGCAGGTATTTCGCGCGTTCGAACCTTGCGTCGATGCCGTAGTCCTTCTTCAACTCGGCTGCAATGCTCGGAACCTCTTCAATCAGCGACAACTCGTAAACGGATTGAGCATTGTCGGTCACCGGCCCGTAGGAATCCACGGCAATCGTGACCGGGCCCATGCCCAGGAAGCCGAACGCGACCAGGCCAAACGCGAACACGGCTGGAGCAAGCATCAGGACCTCCATCGACGGCCCAGTGCTGAAGAAATAGCCCAGTCCCATGAGCGCGACCATGCTAAGCCCCAGCCAATAGGCTGACATATTGCCGGCCACGATTCCCGACAATATCCCCAGGGAAGCTCCACCTTCCCTTGCCGATGTCACGATTTCTTGCACGTGACCCGATTTGGTTGACGTGAAAACCTTGACCAATTCTGGGATGAGCGCCCCGGCGAGGGTTCCGCACGAGATGATGGAAGCCAGCTTCCACCACAGCGTGCCGTCGCCCAGCGTGGGGATCATGTAGTACGTCACGATGTAAGTCACGATGATGGAAACGATGGACGTAATCCATACCAGCGAGGTCAACGGCGCCTCGAAGTCCATCTCGTCGGAGTTCGCATATCGCGCCTTGGCGATTGCGCCGTTCACGAAGTAGGCGACCGAACTGGAGATCAGCATGGCCACGCGCATCACGAAGATCCATACCAGCAGTTGCACCTGCGTCGTGGGCTCCTTGACGGCCAGCAAAATGAAGGTGATCAAGGCCACGCCGGTGACGCCGTAGGTTTCAAAGCCATCGGCGCTCGGGCCCACCGAGTCGCCCGCGTTGTCACCCGTGCAGTCGGCGATTACACCGGGGTTGCGCGCATCGTCTTCCTTGATCTTGAAGACGATCTTCATCAGGTCGGAGCCGATGTCGGCGATCTTGGTAAAGATGCCGCCGGCAATACGCAGCGCCGCGGCGCCCAGGCTTTCGCCAATCGCGAAGCCAATGAAGCATGGTCCCGCAAAATCGCGCGGGATGAACAAAAGGATGAACAGCATGATGAGCAGTTCGACAGAGATCAGCAGCATGCCGATGCTCATGCCGGCCTTCAGCGGAATCGCAAAGCATGGATACGGTTTGCCGCGCAATGCTGCGAACGCCGTCCGTGAGTTCGCGAACGTGTTGACGCGAATTCCGAACCATGCCACCCCATAACTGCCCGCGATGCCCACCAGCGAAAACAGCAAAATCACCGTCAGCGTTTCCCAAATGGGCTTTCCCGGCACCGGCGCCAGCACGCCGAAGTACAAGGCGATAATGACCGCGATGAATGTCCACAGCAAAAGAATGAATTTGCCCTGCGTCACCAAATACGTTTTGCAGGTTTCATAGATCAGCTCGGAGATTTCGAGCATGGTGCGATGAACCGGCAGATTCTTCAACTGCACATAAATCGTCAGTCCGAACAACAGGCCGAAGACGCAAATGACCAATCCATAAATCAGAATTGCATGTCCGTTCATGCCGAGAAAATTCACGGTCGACAAATCCGGCAGCACCAGGTTGGCTTCGCCTCCCCCTCCTGCGTGTTCCGGCTGGGCAAAAGCGATGGCGGGGGCGATTGTGGGAAGCAGCAGGCCCAGGAGGGCCGCCATGGTCTTGTACCGGCGCTTCAGCAATGCCTCAGCCCCTTCCTTGATTGCAGCGGCGATCTGCTGCATGGGTCCGGTGCCGGTTTCTGCGCCAATCGATTGACGCGTAAAGAAGAACGCCACTAAGAGCGAAAGCATGCTCACCAGCAAGAAGAAGTACACCCAATACTGAACGACATCGTGTTGAATTGGCACAGGTCCTCCCGAGTTAAGGTTTGAAGCCGTATCACGAACAGCCCCAGGAAACGCGACCTCTGGAACGCTGGGGAAAAGTCACGGGAAGCCTATCATCCACACGTACCGCTGTCGAGTGATTGCAGTCACAGGGTGGTTTGGGCAAAACGATTGCCTGGGAAAGAGGTGCGGGCAATGGTGTTCTGAGCCGCGTAACAAGGGCACAAGCGGGATCGTTCCGTTTCCGGAAAGGCGCTGACCGGAAAGGCACTGCAAGGTGCGGGTGTTTCGGGCGGCTCCAAGGCATCCGTGGCTAGCGCAGAGGGACTTCGATCTTATCCTCCGGCAACGGATTGCGGAGATTCTGGTCGGCCGGGTCGTAGACCTGCCCTGCCGGCCAGGGATGCAGCTTGAAGAGCACGAGCAGGTTCCTTTCGGGGTCGTCAAAGGCGCGAAAAGTTGCCACCTGCTCCACCGAGTCGTGGCTATGGATATCCTCGAGGGCGCCGCGATCGAGGTAGTTCCAGCTGGCGTACCAGCCGGGCTGATAATAGCCCAGCTTGGCGGCCAGGTCGGGTATGGGCGAGTCGGGCGCGAGGAACGCATCGTTGAGCGCGGGCAGTTGCGTCACCAGGGTGATCTGGTCGCCGCTGGCGCAGACCAGCATCCGCCTGCCGTTGGGGTGCTCATCGATATAACGCGTCAACCGATGGGCCGCATCCACAAAGGTGTACTCCGGATGAGTTGCATAGTCCAGGGTCCATGCGCCGTTGATGCCGACTGCGATGGCGATCAGCCCCATCGCCAGCCAGCCCAGTTTCGACTGGGCACCCTTCACCTTTCCTGTAGTCGGCGGCTCGCCAATATCGCTCGCTGGCGCAACCAGCACCGCCGCCCCCTGCACCACCAGGAAAAAACTGAAGAAGGCCACCACGGCAAAGTAGCGCGGCTGGGGATGGTCCTGGAGGGTCATGAAGAGGAGGCTGCCGGCCACCGCGAGAAGGGAGACTCCAAAGACCGGGTCGAGCCGAAGCTTGCGGGCCGCAGCGTTGCGCAGGCCCAGAACTGCCGCGAGCACCATCATTCCGGCGAGGGGAACAAGAATGCGATCCACCCAAAGTCCACCATGCAGGGACCACCAGAAGCTCACTAGCGGCCAGTAAAACTGCGGCGGTTTGACGTAGGCGTTGATGGAGAAGAAGTACTTGAAGTCCGGCAGCAATCCGGCACGGAAAATCAGCACCATCCACAGGCCCAGGCTGGCGGCAAAGGCTCCCGAGGCGGCCAGGGCGCATCGTACAAAAGATTTGCCGCTCTGCCAGAGGGGCAGCAGCATGGCCCACCCCAGCGCGGGCAAAAGAAATACGGCAGTAGCCTTGGTGAGCACCATCATCGCGAACAGAAGGCCGATGCCCGTCGAGGCCGACACCGGTCTGCGCAAGCCGGGGAGACGTAATGCCACGTTCAACGCGGCCAGGGTCAGGGTGGTGAGAAGCGGCTCCAGGATGGCCAGGCGGCTGAAGCAGTAGAGAAAGGGGCTGGTCGCCAGCAGTGTGATCGCAAGCAGCGCCATCCACCGCGGCCCGCGTGTTCGCAGGAACAGGTAACTGAGCAGCAGGTTGGCAAAGAAGAGTGCGACGGCCAGACCGCGCGCGGCCTCGACGGAAACCCCGGTGACGGAAAACAGCAGCCACTCCAGAAACGGCCACACCGGCACGGCCGGCGCGGGGTTAAAGTCTCCGGGCAGATACCAGCGGCCGAACAGTTGCGCACGGATGGCCGCGTTGCCGTACCAGCCCTCATCGGTGTACTTGGCCCAGTCCATCCACCACGGCGAGTGGTTGGGGAAATCGGCGCGCAGGTTGAGCGCATGCAGCAGTGCAAAGGCGCCAATAGCGAGCAGCCAGGCCGCGTAGGACCAGCGTTTCATGGACAGTATCGGCTCCGTTTCTCGGTATGGATCAAAGAGCAACACAGGATCGCGCCGGGGGAGAATGCTCCGAGTATACTGCCGCGGTTGGCATCCCCAATCGACTCGCTCGAGAGTACGATGATTCTCTAGGAGGAGCCATGGGAGCCACGTCAACTTTTGTTTCCGTCGAAGAGTACCTGCGCAGTTCCTTCGAGCCGGACGCCGAGTAGGTGGACGGCCAGATTGAGGAACGCGCCGCGGGAGAAAACGATCACTCCGCCTGGCAGAAGGCAGTTTGCTTCTGGTTTGAACTCCAAGCCAAACAAGGCCAAATTCGCGTGCGGCCTGCGCTCCGGGTGCAGGTTGCCGCTATGCGATTCCTCGTTCCGGATGTCGCGCTTCTTGACCGCAATCGCCCCATCGAGCAGGTCGCTACACATCCGCCAGTCGCCGTGTTTGAAATTCTCTCTCCAACAGACACGCTCAGGCGCGTGATGACCAAGTGCGGGAGGTACGAGAAGTTGGGCATCCAGACCATCCTGGTCATCGATCCGGACGGCCCGAAGTACCGCTACGTTGCCGGCCGGATAGAGCCGCTCACGGAGCGCACTTTCGATATGCAGGGAAGCTCAGCCCGCTTCGATCTGGACGAGATCGAGAAGCTGCTCGACTAGATTTGCCTACGGCCTCCGCGAGCGATCGAGCTTGCCGAAGATGTCCGCCAGGCTTAATCTGACCGGCGTCGTCGGAATCTCAAACTCCAGGGTGTCCTGCCATCCATGGGGGCTAGACATTTGGCCACTGCGAGTTCCTGGATCGATCAGCCAAATGTTCTCGATGCCCATTTTTCTATAATCCTGCGACTTTTCCCAGGTTCTTGAATAGGTGTCGTCCGGAGAGAGAATCTCGATAACACACAGGGGCGGCGCCGACAAAACGTCTTCACCCAGTGCCCCGGGGCGAACCAGTGTCACATCGGGAATGCGCACGCGATCCGCAGCAACCTTCACCCGCTGCTCGGTGGTCACGACAATTTGCCATTGTTCCTCGTGCGCCCCAAACCAAATGGCCAAAAGCGCCTGCACACGCGCATTATCCGTCTTGCCCACGTTTCGCTCCTGCAACTCGCCGCCTATAAACTCCTGGTCCGGACGATAGCTGGTCTGGAGATACTCGCCGAGCGCGATCTGCGTCGTGGTAGCCATAGTCTCCTTACCTTTCCCGGGAACGTCCCGACACTCAGATCTTAATCCTTAACCGCAGTTCGCCGCAGTTTTTCTACTCGTAGGCCAGCGCGTCGATGGGGTCTTTGCGCGCCGCCATCCATGCCGGATAGAGTGCGCCGCACACCGCGCCCACAAACGCGATGGCTGCGCCCCGCGCGATCCATAGGCCGGTAATTTCAAAACGCTGCATGGGAAACATATGCGCCATCAACAGTTGTACGCCGAAGGTTCCGGCGATGCCCAAGATCACACCAGCCAGCGCCATGGCCGCAGTCTCGCGTAGCACCACGTCGACAATCGTCCCCTTCGATGCGCCCATCGATTTGAGAATGCCGATCTCACGCGTCCGCTCCAGCACCGCCGTATACATGGACTGAAAGATGGCCAGGAAGCCGACCACGACGGCGATGAAGGTGACCACGTCGAGCGCGATGTTGAAGCCCGGCAGCTTGTCGGGTGTCATCTCTTCCAGCCAGTCGTCGACGGTCTCGACGGGGTAGTTCTCAAGCCCGTGTGTGGCGTGGATCTCCTGGATCACCAGGTTGTCGTTGGCCGGATCGTCCACCTTGATGAAGAACTGCGAGGCCTTCCCTTCGGTATCGGTGATCTCGTCCATGGTATCGAGGGGCAGCAGCTTGCGTCCGCCCTTGCCGTGCTCCACAATGCCCGCGATGCGGAAGGGATGGTCGAGAATCTGGATCGAATCGCCCACATGATGGCCCTTGTCAGAGTTGGCAAAGACATCGTCGACGATCACGTCGTCCGGATGTTGAAATGGGCCGCCGGAGAGATAGATGAAAGGCTTCAACGCATCGAAACTGGCGTAGTCGATGCCATAGAGAATCTCGATCTTGCCTGTGGTGTTGAGCTTCTGGTTGACGGGCGAAGCCACGGCAACATGCGGCAGGCCGCGGAGAACATCCACAATCTTCTCCGGCATGGGTGCGCCGCTCATGCCCGCCATGATGCTGCCGCCGGGCGGCCGCATCATCAGGTCGGCTCCAATGCCGTTGGTGCGCTGCTTGGTATCGTTCAGCATGCCCATGAAGATGCCCGCGATGGACAGAATCATGATGACTTCAATGGCCACCGCCAGCACGCTGATGATGGAGCGGACCGGCCGGTGCACCAGATTGGCGAAGATGAGCTTGTTCATTTGCTGAGCCTGGCTCCGAGGGCAAAACCGCGGAAACCCTCGCCTTCAGGGTATCAGCCGGGTGCTGTCCCGCCCCGGCCCAGATCTTCAAACCTAGGCCGCCCACGGCCTCCGCAAGTTGAGTGATTTGGATCTCCGGCACTCTTTTGCGGGGGGTATATAGTTCACCAATATTTCCCAGATTGGTGCCAAAGCCCCAGAATGAAGAAAATAAAGGGCCAACCAACGTATTCCTTTGACGGACAATCGCACACAGGTTTATTGTGAAAGCTGAAACTTTGGGGTACGTTACTCGTTTTCAGGTACAGAAGATGGGCAACTTTGGTGAAGACCTGCGCATGGAGCGGCTGACCCGCGGCGTTGCGCTGGAAGAAATCACGGCCGTGACCAAGATCAGCCAGCACCATCTGGTGGCGCTGGAGCAGGAACGGTTTCGTCTGCTTCCGGGCGGCATTCTGTCCAAAGGCATCGTGCGCGGCTACACCGGCGCCCTGGGCCTGGACCAGCATGACTGGACGGAGCGATTCCTCAAAGCCTATAACGCCTCCGGCCAGGTGATGGACGACGACCGCAGCTGGACAGCCTTTGCCGCAAACGTGGGCAAGGCCCGCATGTTGCGCCGCGACGCCCTGGAGATGCGTCTGCGCTGGGCGGGCGCCATTCTGCTGGTGATGCTCATTGCCGCATCAGCCTTCTTCAGCGTGCGCTATCTCGGCATCCGTGTCGGCTGGTGGCAGACGCTGCTGCCGGTCCATCAGGCAGCCATGATCGACGGCGCTGTCTCCTCAGCGCACCACATGGTCTCGCGGGTTATTTCCTGGCTGGGCTACTGATCTTCTCCCTTCGACCCTTCCCGATCACGCCTGGCCTGATTGTGCACCCTATTCCCTGCGCCCGACCCCCGCAGCCAGGCCCGGCGATGCGGCTCAGACGGTCCCCGGCGCGTTTGGATGCCACCGAATCCCCGTTTGCTGTTTGTCTTTGCCCACTTCCACCCACTGCGATTACCATAGTTGGGTACAGCCCAGGCTGAGGCCTGCCGGTACAGCCGTGTCTCTTCGTTGCTGGCGAGCGGCCCGTCAAGCAGAGCCCGCGCAAACCGTCCGGCGGCCCTGCTCCGGCCCCTTTTTCCCAGGGCAACCAAGCCTCGCGGCAAGCCAATCCTTTTTCAGTCCCTTCAATGGGCAGGAGTTTGAAGTTGAGCGATCGTTTCCTGTTTACCTCTGAGTCCGTGACCGAAGGCCATCCCGACAAGATTGCCGACCAGGTCTCGGACGCCATTCTGGATGCCTGCCTGGAGCAGGATCCCTACAGCCGCGTTGCCGCGGAGACCCTCACGGCCACCGGCCTGGTGGTCATCGCCGGGGAAATCACCACCAAGGCCTACGTCGACTTCCAGAGCCTGGTGCGCGGCGTGGTTGCCTCCATCGGCTACGACAACGCGCTGTACGGCTTTGACTCGAACACCTGCGCCGTGATCTCGACCATCAACAAGCAGTCCGGCGACATTGCCCAGGGCGTGGACACCGGCGGCGCCGGCGACCAGGGCATGATGTTCGGCTATGCCTCCAACGAGACGCCCGAGCTGATGCCCGCGCCCATCTCGCTGGCCCACAAGCTCACCCGCCAGTTGACCGCGGTCCGCAAGAGCGGCAAGCTGCCCTACCTGCGCCCCGACGGCAAGAGCCAGGTGACCGTCGAGTACGACGAGAACCACAAGCCCTCGCGCATTGACGCCGTGGTCATCTCCAGCCAGCACGCCGAGAGCGTCTCGAACGAAGAGCTGCACGCCGACATCCTGAAGTACGTCATCCAGGCCGTGCTTCCGGCCGAGTGGCTCGACGAGCACACCAAGTACCACATCAACCCCACCGGCCGCTTCGTCATCGGCGGACCCATGGGCGACACCGGCCTGACCGGCCGCAAGATCATCGTCGACACCTATGGCGGCGCGGGCCGTCACGGCGGCGGCGCCTTCAGTGGCAAGGACCCGACCAAGGTCGACCGCTCCGCAGCCTACGTGGCCCGTTACATCGCCAAGAACATCGTCGCCGCCGGTCTCGCCGATCGCGCTGAAGTCCAGCTTGCCTACGCCATCGGCGTGGCCGAGCCGGTCAGCGTGCGCATCGATACGTTCGGCACCGGCAAGGTGGGCGAGGCGAAGCTGACCGAGCTGGTGCGCAAGAACTTCTCGCTCACCCCCAAGGGCATCATCGAGAGCCTCAACCTGCGCCGGCCCATCTACCAGAAGACCGCCGCCTACGGCCACTTCGGCCGCACCGAACCGGAGTTCACCTGGGAAGCAACCGACAAAGCCGCCGCCCTGGCCGAGCAGGCTGGAATCGCCGTCGCAGCCAAGTAACTCGCTCGGAAATTCGTGCAAGGACGATGGGACCCATCCGACGGATCGGTCCCATTTCTTTTGCGGCAATCCCATTTCTCTTGCGGCAAGAGGATCGATGGCTCGATGCCGCTCCTCCCGGAGGGAGGAAAAGAAAATAGCCCAGGGTGGAGTCCGCCCCGGCGGACGCAACCCTGGGAAGGCAGCCGCCACAAAGCCCCGTCCCCTAGGGCCGGTGCGAAACCGGCCAACTCGGCGCGATCAGCCGAGTGCCCCTCCCGGGACCAGCCTACGACGAGGGTGCCCGATCCTTTTCGCGCCCATTGCGAAAAGGGTGGAAAACCACAAACGCTCGACCCACCGGATGATTGTCGATTCGAAAGCCGGACCGATCCCCCAGGCGCATCAGCCCCGTACCAACCCGCTTTGCAGATAAATACGATCCAGGCGCGCAGAATGATCTTGTGCCCAGACTCTGTCAATTCGTTCCCGGCCGCTGTGGCCCCAGTTCAAACAGTCAGGCATGTGCCCGGCTTCCTACCCCCACCCCTCCCCAATTTTCGTCCCATCCGCATGACAATAATCGGGTTAAGCCTCAAATTGTCCATTTCGACCTGCCCAAATAAAGGACTTGCATCTCCCGAAAGCTCGGAAAACAAGTCTCGCACGGCGCTCTGTCTCTGCTTTTACCGCAGTCCCCTCGACAGACGAGACCTGTTCCGCGTCCAGGCACAGCGGTCATGCAAATGCCTTAGAATGCTTTCTGGCGCGCTCAGCGTCTATTGATCGAGGTGCAATCGATGCGTTTTCCTGCACTTGCCGTCCTTGTACTTGGCATGGCCACCACAACCTTCGCGCAGACAACCGCACCATCCACCGCTCCCTGGGACTACGAGGGCAAGCGCGGTGCGCTGGAGTGGGGCAAGCTTGACCCGGCGTACAAGGCCTGTTCGCAGGGCCATGAGCAGTCGCCGATCGACATTCGCAACGCGCGGCTCAACAAGGCGCTGCAGCCGGTCGAGTTCCACTACATGTCCGGCCCGGTGACGCTCGAACACAACGGCCACACCGTCATCGTCCATGTGGACCCTGGCAGCTACATCGTCGCCGGCGGCGTGCGCTATGAACTGGTGCAGTTCCACTTCCACCATCCCGGCGAGGAAGCGGTGAGGGGCAAGATCACCGACATGGACATCCACCTGGTGCACAAGAGCGCCGACGGCAAGCTGGCCGTGGTGGCCATTCGCTTGACCGAGGACCGGGCCACGCCGCCCAATGCCGTGCTGGCCACGCTGTGGGAGCACCTGCCCACCAAGGCCGGAACAAGCGAGAAGATCACCGAGATGGTGAATCCCGGCGGCCTTCTTCCTGCCGACCGCGGCTACTGGACCTACACCGGCTCGCTCACCGCGCCGCCCTGCACCGAGGGTGTGCGCTGGTTCATCTTTGAACAGGAGATGACCCTGAGCCGCGATCAACTGCATGCCTTCGCAACGCTGTTCAAGGTGAACTCGCGTGCCCTGCAGGACCTGCATGGCCGCCGCGTGGAAGCCGACGAGTAGGGGCTACACCGCCAGCGGTGTGAAGGCGAGCTCGAACTCCTCTGCGCCGCCGTGAGTCGTCACGCCCACTCCGGTCAGGTCATCGACCAGGTAGTGCGCCGCGGCCAGCGATTCAATGGAATGCGAAAAGGTGGTCGCCACCACCGTGCATCCCGCCGCGCGGCCGGCCTTGACGCCCGCGGCCGCATCCTCAAACACCACGCACTCCTCAGGCCGCAGGCCGAGCAGCGCCGCTCCGGCCAGATAGGGCGCGGGGTTGGGCTTGCCTTCGCTCACGCTATCGGCAGTGACCATGAGGGAGGGTACGGGAACGCCGCCGGCGGCCAGGCGCAGGCGGGCAAGCTTCTCCGTGGCGCTGGTGACCACCGTCCAGCGTTCGGCAGGCAGCGCCGCCAGCAGCGCGAGCACGCCGGGCAATCCGGCCACTCCGGCCGTATCTTCCATCTCGAAAGCCTCAACGATCCGAGTCTCGGCCTCGGGGTCCAGGTCGGGGCGCAGAACGGCCATCGAGTCGACGCCGCGGCGACCGTGTGCCACCCTGCAAGCCTCTGCGGGGTCCACGCCCCTCATCACCGCCCATTTGCTCCAGCTACGCTCCACCGATTCGATGGAGGAGATCAGGATGCCGTCCATGTCAAAGAGAACGCCCTTGCAGCGGAGGAGAACCGGGGAAGAGGTTTTGGATAAAGCCATACCCCAATTGTATCGGGAGCCCCATCCGAAGTATCGGAACCAGGCTCAGCGTTTCGCCCGCGTCTCTTTGGGCAGAACGAAGGTGGCTTTGGGCGGTTCGGTGAGGGTGAGTGTGGCTTCTATGGGCTGTTTGCGGCTGCCCTGCTGCACCTGGTTCTGCTGGAGAGTGACGGTGCCGTTGGCGATGGTGGCGTCAGCCGTCCAGCGGTCGAAGCGCGCCAGTGCGGCGGGAATACTCGCCTCCGGCCCAGAGCCGCTCACCGCGCCCCGGCGCCAGTCAAAATGTACGGTTCCCTTCACCGAGGTTGCCAGGTCCTTGCCGGTAAAGCCGGAGAGGTCGATCTTGCCGTCCGCCGCAAACTCTCCACCGGCGAAGTGCAGGCCCAGAAATTGGCCCACATCGGCCGGACTGAGCTTCTCGAATTGGCCCTCCAGCGTATAGGCCGGCTTACCTTCGCCGGTGGCGGTGGTCAGCGTGCCGCCGCCATGCACATGGCCGCCCAGCAGGTCGGCATCCAGGCCGGTAATCTCTGCGCCGGTCTGGGTAATGTGCAGCGTGGCCGTTGCTGCCTGCAGCTTGACCGGCCCCAGGATCAGGGAATCGGCCGTCACCGTTCCTTCCAGCTGCGGCCAGGCGGGCGCTTGATTGGCTGGGGTGAGGCGCGCAATCAGCGTGGACAGAAGGGTTCCCGGCTCACGCGCGCCGAGGATGGCGGCCTGCAGAGCGCTCGCATCCAGATCGCCAAAGTGGACCGTAAGGCTGGGCAGGCAGGGCTGTGCGCCTTCGCAGTTCTGAGACAGGTTCAGGCTGGCGGTTCCCTTCACCGGGCCGTAGGAGAAAGCCACCGGGTCCCATAACTGCAGGTCTCGCCCCAGGTGCAGCGTGGCCTGCGCAATCTGCACATGGTTGGACAGGTAGCCGGCCTTCCAGTTGGCGTTGTGCAGGGTCACAGTGCCGCTCAGGCTGTCGGTGGCAGGCGGATCGGCAGCAACCGAGCCAGGAAGTGAACCAATCGCCCCGGCTGCCGCCGGCCCCATGCTGAACGGAGCGCTGAGTGGCGGCATCCACGGTCCCGCGGCGGCCAGATCCACGGTCAGCGAATCACCGGCCAAGGCATCGAGCGTGGCGGCGTTGGCTATCCCCGCCACGTGCGCCATCTCCCTGGCCCGCGCAATGCTCGCTGGCCCGCGAACCGTCAGTTCGTATCCGGCCAGCCCCAACCGGGCCGTGACGGCGAGCGGGCTCAGGGCTCCGGCTGGAATGGCCACCGAGGCTTCGAGAGCCGCCAGCTGGGCCGCCGGCGCGGTCTGCCGCTGCGGCAAGGCGCGCGCAACCTCGACGACCGGCTGCAGTACGATTTTTGACGCCTGGATGGGTACGCTGAGCGCATCGCCCGAAAGGCGAAAACCCTCCACGGTCAGGCTGCCGGTCAATGGACCCGGCGGCGCTGGGCGCGCCTTGGCTTTGTGCGCCTTGCCGCGGATAACGGTTGCACGAGTGTTAGCGGGCGCGGGGGCTTCAGGGGCCGGCTCCACGTAGCTGATCTTTCCGCTCACCGTGCCCACGGCCGCCAGGCCTGGGCCAAAACCGCTGCGCATGGTGCGCAGAGCGTCCAGGCCGGCTGCCACGGGAATGCGGTCAAGCTCGATGGAGAGATGCGGCGTACCGCTGCCGGGCAGGTCGCCCGCGACGTGCACGCGCCCATCGCCCAGTGGGGAGTCGCAGGCGAGCTTCTCCATCGAGCGGCTAGAGTAATGAACCTGAAAACTGCAACTGGCGTCGAAGTCCATGGGGGCTGCCGGAGCAAACTCGGCGCGGTGCACGCCGGTTGCGCGCAGCCGGGTGCTGATGCTGGCCGCTTCCGCCGTGCCGTCTACATGCATTTCGCCGGTCAGGTCGCCGCGCCAGCCTGGGTCGGAGCCGATCGCCAGCCGCATGAGCTGGCCCAGTTGCGCCTCGCGCCATTCGAGGTCGACATGCACCGGCATCAAGCGCAGCTCCGGCGCCCGCTGCACACTCGCTTCCAACCGCACCAGTCCGGTATCGGCCGGGTCCAGGCTCACGTCCGTGCGTGCGGGCTGTCCGCGCAGCCGGATGCGCCAGTCGCCCGGCCGCTCCTGCCAGAACGAAAGGTCGGTCTCGACCAGGGAGAACGGCAGCTTCTCCGTGCCGTTCTTGAAATTGATGCGGGAGTTGGTCGCCTCCATATAGGGCAACGCCATGGAGCGCGGGTTTCGCCCCGGCGCCGAGCCGCCTGCGGCAGGCTCGGCCGTGGCGGCGGCGGTGCGAAACAGCGGGTCCAGGTTCCAGCGGCCCTCTGGGGTGCGCACCACGTTCAGGCTGGCCTCATCCACGCTGACGCTGCTGATCTCCAGGCGTCCACGCCACAGGGAGAGCAGCCGGATGGACGCCGTAACGGTGTTTGCATGGAGCACCGGCTCGGCTCCGTAGGCAGGGTCTTCCTGCACAGTCAGATCGGTGAGCACGAAGCCCGGTGTGGGAAACAGGCGGAACTCGACGGAGGAAAGGCGAACCGGGCGGCCCAATGAGACCGACATCAATTTTGTGATGCGGCTCTTGTAGCGGCTCATGCTCACCAGCGGCGGCACCAGCAGCACCGCCAGGATAGCCACTAGGACCGCCAGGGCTGCCCAAAGCCGCCTGGCTTTCCTCTTCCGGACTTGCGGGTCTTGCGTCATGATCTTTTCTATAGTATTCCGCCGGGAGCGATGGAGATCAGCGCGTGGGATGCAGGGTGCGGCTCCAGCGCGTATCGGTAAAGAAATGCAGCGCGATATGACCCATCCAGGCCAGGTTGTCGCCAAGCCCGGTCTTTTCTTCCTGATCGTCCGGCGTCTTGAACGACCAGTAGTTGAGCAGCGGGCGGCCGACAACGTTTTCCCGGGGCACAAAGCCCCAGAAACGGGAGTCGGCGCTGTTATGCCGGTTGTCGCCCATCATGAAGTACTTGCCGGAAGGAACCACCAGCTCGCCGTTCTCGATGTGGCTGGGAAACTCGACGGCCCAGGACTCAGGGATCAGGTTGCCGGGCTCGGGGTCGGGCGGCACGGAGGGAAACTCGTCGAGAAAGTCCACGTGATTTTCCGGCGTGGTGGGCTGTGCGTTGGGCTGCGCCTGTGCCGCCCCGTTGATGAAGACCATGCCGTTGTGCAGATGAATATGGTCGCCGGGCAGGCCGATCAGCCGCTTGACCAGGATCAGGTATTGCGGATTGCCCTCTTTGTCCGGATCTGGCACAGGTTTGAAGAAGACCACGATGTCGCCGTGCCTGGGTTCACGGTAGTGGACCAGCGGCATCCACGCTGCCGGCGGGGCGAGGGTGGTGCGGTCCACAAGCAGATGGTCGCCCACCAGCAAAGTCTTCTTCATGGAGCCAGAGGGAATAACGAAGTTCTGACCGAGAAAGGTCACGATGAACAGAAAGACCACCGCCATGGAACAGTAGCTTGCCAGGGCTTCAAAGGGAGTCTCCACGTCTGCGTGCGAGGGCTCCGGCTGCGCTGGCGACACCTTCTTCTGATTCATCGATAGCCAGGTCCCTTTCTATCCAGCAGAATGAATATCAACCTTGCTCAGGCACGAGTATAGGGGTGAGGACTTTGTGTCAGGGCATGACTTCAGTCGTGCCGTAAATGCACAAAAATGAAGGCGGCCTTTAGCCCCTGAGGGTACGTTTGTTTCACCGAAATACTTCTTCAGAGGCCCCTAAAGGCTGCCTCAGGGGCTAAAGCCCACGTTGATCCGATTACGTTTGCGGCACGACTGAAGTCGTGCCCTGACACTTCTTGCCTCTCCTGATGAGTTTTTCTGCAACCTGTTTAGCCCCTTGAGGGAAAATCCCCCTTCATAGCCACACATTCGCCCATGCAACGCCGGCGCAGCGAGGCTCAGCGGGTCAAGTGCAGCGTTCGCGTCCAGCGTGTCTCGGTAAAAAAGTGCAAGGCAACGTGGCCCATCCAGGCCAGGCTGTTGCCAATGCCGGGCTGCTCGTATTGATCGTCGGGCGTGACGAACGACCAATAGTTGAACAGAGGGCGGCCCACAATATTTTCCCTGGGCACAAAGCCCCAGTAGCGCGAGTCCAGGCTGTTGTGCCGGTTGTCGCCCATCATGAAGTATTTGCCGGAAGGCACCACCAGGTCGCCATTCTGGATGTGGTTGGGAGCGTCGACGGCCCAGGCTTCCGTGGAGCTTGGATCGTCGGCGGGAGGGGTAGTTGGAAACTCGTCGAGAAAGTCTCTTTCGCCGGGATTGGCCGGCGCTTCCTTGCCGTCTTTGGGCGGACTCTGGGCTACGCCGTTGAGGATCACGATGCCGTTGCGCAGGTGGATATGGTCGCCGGGCACGCCGATCAGGCGCTTGACGAGAAAGGGGTAGGTGGGCGAGCCGTCCACCGGGTCGGGGTCGGCAACCGGCTTGAGGAAGACGACAATGTCGCCGCGCCGTGGCTCGCGGTAATGCACAAGCGGCATCCACTTGGAGGGCGGCGCCAAGGTAATGCGGTCGACGACGAGATGATCGCCCACCAGCAACGTGTCCTCCATCGACCCGGAGGGAATGACAAAGTTCTGGCCGAGAAAGGTGAGGATGTAGAGACCCACAACCAGCACCGAGCAGATGCTGGCCAGCGCCTCGAACGGCGTCTCTTCGACCCTGGTTTCAATGGGAACCTGGGGCGCATCGGCGAGAGGTTCGGAGGGCTTGGAACTTGGCGTTTTCTTCTTCGTCATCCTGTCGCTCGTTGTCAGGGTCCAGGGGTCAGGGTCCAGGGGTCAACGAGCCGCGGCTCACGAGCCCGGTTTCGAACTGAACCCTGAACCCTGTTCCCAGCTCTTAGTGCACCACGTGAAAGATGCGCTTCCAGCGCGCGAAGCCCGAAAGCCGTGCGGAAAGCTGCCCGTCGTGTCCGAGTCTATCATCCGAGGCCTGCAGCGGAGCCTGCTGCACGTCGGTGGTGGAGGGGCGGGTGAGCGAGAAGTAGATCACCAGCGGCCGGGCCACGATTTGCGAGCGCGGCACAAAGCCCCAGAAGCGCGAGTCGAGGCTGTGATTGCGATTATCGCCGAGGACAAAATACTCGCCCGGTGGGACCACCAGTTCGCCGTCGCGGGTGAGGCTCTGCATCTGGTGCCACCAGAGCGGATCGACTTCTGGATCGGTGTAGACGCGGGCGGGAAAGTCGTCGCGGAAGGGATTGCTGGCGGCCGGCTCGAAGACAGCGTAGGGCTCGTCCTGGGCAAGCCCGTTGACCATCACGCGGCCATCTTCGATGCGCAGCCGGTCGCCTGGTATGCCGACCACGCGCTTGACCAGAAACGGCGGGCGGGGATGATGGAAGACGATGACGTCGCCACGGGCCACGTCGCGATAGGGCAGCAGCCAGCGGCTGAGCTGGTCCGGCGGAGCGTAAACCTGCTTGTTGACCAGCAGAAAATCGCCCACCAGCAGAGTATGCTCCATGCTTTCCGATGGGATCAGGTAGGGCTCGAGCAGAAACGTGAGCAGAAACAGCGCCACCACCACGGTCTGCAGCAGCGAGGCCAGCGCCTCCGGCACAGTGGGCAAATGCAGCCGATGGCGCGCAACAGGCAGCTCCACCGGGCCCCGCTGTTGGGCTGGTGTGCTCATTCGGCGCCCTGCTCCTCTTCTTCCATCTGCCGCACCGTTGCGTCTGCTCCCGTGTCTCCAGCCTTCAAGCGTTCCAGCGTCCGCCGGGCTGCGTCCTGCTCGGCCAGTTTCTTGGTGCTGCCCTTGCCATGCGCCAGCGGCTGGCCGGGCATTCCATCCTCACCCTTGAGGCGAACCTCAACCAGAAACCGCTTGCGGTGATCGGGACCGCTTTCGCCCTTGACCTTGTAGACCGGCGTTCCGGCATGCGCCGATTGCGAAAACTCCTGGAGCGCCGACTTGTAGTTGCCGAGCGCATTGCCCGAGCGCAACTCCTCGGCCAACAGCTTCGCCGCCTCCCCCATGACATGGCGGCGCGCAAAATCCCGCACCGCCTGCAGGCCGGCATCGAGGAACAGCGCCCCCATCACTGCTTCCATGCTATTCGAAAGCACGGATGCCTTGTTGCGCAGGCCGCCGCGTTCCTCGCCGCGGCTCAGGCGCAGGTGGCCGCCAAGGCCGATCGCCATGGCTACTTCCGCCATGTGCTTGCGGCTCACCAACTGCGCGCGGACCCTGGTCAGCTCGCCTTCGTGCCACTCGGGATGGGCTTTAAAGAGCGCCTCCGCCACCACCAGTCCCAGCACCGCATCGCCCAGAAACTCCAGCCGCTCGTTGTCTCCCTCGTCCGGAATCTCTTCGCGCGTTTGCCCAGCAGCAGGCACGCTGGCCGACAGTTCAATGGCCGCACGCTCGTGGGCAAGCGACCGATGCGTGAGTGCGCGCAGCAACAGCTCACGGCTGGCAAAGCCATGCCCGAGCGCGGTTTCGAGCTCAACCGGATCTCTTTGCGCGCGTGCTTCGTTCACTTGCTTCCTTGCCCGGTCCAGTTCCGGTGTGACAGCGCGGCCGGCTGCTCCCGTCGTGCACCGTTCGCATCTTCCCTTCCAGACATTTTCCGCAAGCCGCAGAGCGTGCTATTGCGGCTTGTGCGGCCCCGCTCCCGGCGTGGCAGGCGGAGCCGCTCCCTGCGGCTTTTGGGCACCCTGGCCCGTTGCGTCCTTCTCCGAATCCCGGTCCGCATCCTCGTCACAACTGTGGCCGTTTACGGCATACGCTGCCTTCACACCCCGCACCGCAGCCAGGCGGGTATCCTGCTGGCTGTCGCGCACCGTCAATGCCAGCTGGTACTCGGAGACCGCCTCGTCGCGCTTGCAATCCAGATCGAGCATGCGGCCCAGGTAAATGTGCGACCAGGCCAGCAGGCGGTTGTCCTTGCTGGTGGCCAGCGTCTTCTGGAAGCGGTCGATGGCCTCATCCGGATGGCCCGTAAGGATGGCCGCGCGGGCCAGGATGAAGTTGGCGCGGGCGCCGTCGGCCACCGACTCCAGCGAGTCCGACCGCTCCGCGAGCGCCTGGCGGGCCATGGCGCTGGCCGTAGCCGTGTCGCCGCCGGCGAGGCGCGCCTCGGCCAGGTCGAGACCCGTGAGCTTGCGCGGTTGGGTGCGGCCCAGCACCTCCTCGTCCGCTTCCTTGTCGAAGTCGATGTTGCGGGCGCGGTGCACCTGCTGGTCCACATCCATGCTGTAGACCATTTCGCCGATGGTGTCGCGCAGGCTGGCTGGGTCTTTCTCGAACAGGAGCAACTGCTCATAGAAGTACTGCGTGAGTACGAAGCCCTGGGTCATGTCGTGGCGCACGGTGGCCACGCGCACGGCCTCCACCTTCTGCTGGTAAATCTGCCGCTCGTGTTCATAGCGGGGCAGGTCCGAGCGGTCGGCATTGGCGGGAATCTTGTACTCCGGCACGCCGGTATCCATGGTGCGCGCCTCGATGGCCTTGATCAGGCATTCGACGGTCAGCGGCACGGTGTCAGAGCGGTAGCGGAAGGCAAGAGGAGCCTCGCGAATCTCTTTGAGAATTGGCTGAGTCCGGTCGATGGCATTGGCGCGGGCATTGAGCAGCGGCTCGATGACGTAATGCAGGTAGGTGTGGCGGACGTCTGTCATGCGGATCTTGCCGTCCACCGGCGAGACCACCGCAATGTAATCCGTGCCGTAGATGCGCGCATTGACCAGGCTGGGCGAGAGCATGGGCTCAATCACCACCAGGAAGCGGCGGCCTTCATAGGTCGATGCGGGCAATTTCAGATAAAGGTTGGTGGAGACGATCATCTTCGAGAGCGGATCGTGCAGGCGGTCAGCCTCCTTGTCGTAGATGGGGCGCACCGCGAGCCAGATGCCGTGCAGGTCGACGGCGGCGACAAAGTCCTTGAGCAGGGGCACAATCTCCACCACCTGCGTGGAGTCGGGCGGCATCTCGGCCAAGTCTTCGGATGTCTCCATCTCCGGGGGTGGGGTAAGGTACAAGGCCAGCGAGATGTACTGGGCAATGTCATGCTCCGAGCCCGTCATGCGGTGCTGGGCGATGTAGAGGCACAGCTTGTCGCGCCTCTGGCGAGCCTCCTCGCTGCGGGCGAGCGCATCGTTGACCTCGTCGCGCACCCGCTTGCGCACTGGCGCGCTGTCTTCAAGGCCCTCGTCGTAGCCGCAGGCATTGAGGGCGGCGGCCATGAGAAAGACCGGCTCCGAGCTGACCAGCGAGATGGTCGGCCCGGCCGGATCGATCAGCGTGGGGGCCTTCTCCTGCTGGAAGGGCTGCGAAGACGAACTCTGCCCCTTTGCCGATTTGGGAGCGGAGCCGCTGTCGGAAGATTGCGCGTGAGCATGGGACAGGGACGGTCCAGCAACAAGACAAAAGACAACAGCCGGAAGCAGCACGGAAGTTCGAATTCTGAAAAGCGTCATGAAGAAACCCTGCCGTCAAGTCTAGTTAGACGCACCGGCAGGGTCAAACGGGAGGGACAGGACGGCAGAATTCCAAGGTGTTGGCTCAGGCTGGAAAGGGCCGGCTACGCTTGAGGACAGGCACGGCGCCAGCCGGCTTCAGGGTGGGTTTGACCGCCCGGCCGATGGTTGAACCGGGAGAGTCGACGACACAGAACTCGTTGACCAGCCGATGGAGATCGGAGGCCAGGGAGGAGAGATTCACGCAGGCATCGGCCGTCTGATCGGCATTGGCCGAGGACTGCTGGGTGAGGCTGGATATCTGAGACACGCTGGAGTTGATCTGCTCCGTGGCGCCCTGCTGTTGCGTCGCCGCCGTGGCAATCTGCGCAACCATATTGCCCACCTGTTCTGACATGCCGATGATTTCGGTGAGCACGCGGCCGGTTTCACTGGTCTTTTCAACACCCAATTTGACTTCGCGATTGCCTTTTTCTATTGCTTCCACGGCCACCTTGGTTTCGCCCTGGATGGTCTGGATCATGCTCGAGATCTCCTGGGTGGCGGCGGCGGTGCGCTCGGCCAGGCGGCGAACCTCGCCGGCGACAACAGCGAATCCCCTGCCCTGTTCCCCGGCGCGCGCCGCTTCGATGGCCGCGTTCAAAGCCAGCAGATTCGTTTGACCCGCGATCTCTGTAATCACACCAATGATGTTGCCAATCTTCTCCGAACTCCTTCCCAGTTCCAGGATGCGGTCGGCCGCATTGCTGGTGGAAGCGGCGATGCTGTTCATCATGCCCAGGGTCTGATCGGCAACCTTGCCCCCTTCCCGGGCTGCGTTTGCCGATTGCGAAGAGGCACCGGAGGCCTCCTGCGCGTGGGCGGCCACTTCGCGGACGGTGGCGGACATCTCCTGCATGGCTGACGCGGCCTGCAAGGCCTCATCGGCCTCACTGCGCGCGCTTTCCGAAGAGTGCCTGGCGCCCTGAGCGATCTCCTCAGTAGCCGCGGCCAGTTGCTCGGCGGAAAAGGTGATGGAGCCAACCAGCTTGGAGAGATTGGCCTTCATGAGGTTGAGCGCGAGGCCGGCCTGACCCAACTCGTCCTGCGTGGTGACTTCAACATCGGGCACGCAGAGATTGTGCTTGGAGATCTGTTCCATTACTTCCACAATGGGCGTGATCGAAGCGATCAGGGAGCGGACGATGAGAACGGCCAGCGTGCTTCCCACCAGCAGGCCAAAGGCGGCGAGGATCAGGATCGACAGGGACGCCCGCTTGCTGGATGCAACCTGTTCAGCCTCTGCGGTGGCGGCGAGATTGCCGTACCAGGTAACCAGATCGGCCGTGGCTTTCTTCAGGTCGGCCCGCGTTTGCTTGGCCGCGGCCCCATAAAATATGTCGAGAGCGCCGGCGCTGTCTCCGGATTGTTGCAGTTGAACCGCCTTGTCCACAAAACCGCGGTAGGCAGCCTCAGCATCCTTGATCTGAGTGAAAAGCTGATGGCTGGTGGCGCTTGTCAACAGTGGCTCAAGCGTAGACATCTGCTGCCGGAGTTCGGCTCGCGCGTCGGCCATGTATTTGGTATCGCCATGCAGCAGAGCATCGCGTCCGCCCACCTTTTCCTTCTCGATGGCCAGTTCGATGGCGGCGGACAGGCTCTGTTTCTGCACGTTGAACTGCACGGTGTGCACAAGCGCATCTGTGGTCAGAGCGGATTTATAGCCGATGCCTCCAACAAGAAGGAGAATGCTCAGCAAGCTGCCGCAGCACAACCATAGCTTTTTCTTAAGGCTCAGATTCTTCACGTGATCCCATCCTTTGCGCGGCACTCAGGCCAGGCAGCCAAGGGCATCGGCCCCCTCTCATGGTGGGACCTTCAAGAAGATCCTGCGTAATTGGGTGGGAGATCGGTCCGCTTGTCTAAATGCCTCTATCGGCGCACACGGGACCGACTTTAAGAATTGGGATGAGAGAAGGGCATGTCTCAAGGGTTATGGCTGCAGCTGTCTTGAAGTGGCCAGACCCGTGGTGCCCGGCTGGCTGATTGCCCGCACAGTCTCGGCTCCGAAAACCGCAGGTTACCCTCGTACCGAGACGCCGGAGAAGGACAGCACGGCGAGGCCGCGGACCGGCTGACCGAAGAACCGCGCCGGCTCGAAGTGGCTGTCGACCAGCATGGTTTCGATCTGGGAGCGGGTGGCCTGGTCAGTGGGACCGGAGACGATGCGATAGTCGTACATGACGCCCTGGCCGTTGACGTAGACTTCCACCACCACAGGGCCGGACAGGTCGCCGATCTGGCTGTCGCCCGTGCCAGTGGAAAGGCTCACCAACCGCGGCGCCGTGGGGTTGCCCAGCGGCTCGTCTTTAGAGGCCTGCGCTATCTCCGGCTGGGCAAACATGGTGACCAGCACGATGATGGAGCCCAACAGCAGCACGGCCGAGGCAAAGCCAGCGCCGGCCTGCAGCAGAAAGGGAGCAACGGTATTCTTCCAAGCTAGATCCCAACCATGGAAGAGGCCGCGGCGGCTGCGCGCGCGTTCCTGACTGACGGCAACGCGAATCCGCAAGAGCATGTCCGGCGGCTCCGGCACAGGGCCAAGCACGGCCAGCGAGGCCTGCGTGCGGCGCAGCGATGTCCACTCCCGGGCGCAACCCTGGCAGTCATCCAGATGGGCGGCAATGAGCTGCATCTCCCGTCCGTTCAGCCGTCCGTCCAGATATTCCGTAAACCCTGCTTGTACCGCACTGCACCCGCTCATCGCGCCTCCTCTCCCAGTGGTACTTCAAACCCCGCGGTCCCGGCCGCACTCGCTTCCGCATTCCGCCTGGCTCGCGCATCCACCGCCCGCTCGTCCGCCGGGGGCGCGGTCAGGACGGCCTTCAAAAAAGCCCGGCCGCGGACCAGCCGCGACTTGACCGTTCCCAGGTTCACCCCTTGCATCTCTGCCACTTCCTCGTACACAAAGCCCTCAATATCCCTGAGAATCAGCGTGCTGCGGAAGGGCTCGGGAACCTGCATCAGGGCCGCTTCCACGCGGACGCGGTTCTCCGCGTGCACCGCGATCTCGTAAGGCGACTCCGCCGGATCAACCAGCATCTCCTTCAACCGCACCGGCGTTCCGCAGTCCCCGTCCGTCATCTCCTGCTCGATGGGGATCTCCCGCTGCTTGTGGCGCATCCACCAGCGGCGCTGGTTGGAGGCCTCATGCAGCGCGATGCGGTAAACCCAGGTGCGCAGCGTCGACTCGCCGTGAAAATTGCCCACCCCGCGAAAGACCTTGACGAAGACTTCCTGGGTCAGGTCGGCGGCTTCGGCGCGATCCTGCACCATGCGTGCCAGCAGCGAATAGATCGGTTGGTGGTAGCGCGCAATCAACCACGCGAACGCTTCCTCGGAACCGGCCCGCAGTTCCGCGATCAGGGCCGCTTCGTCGGATTGGAGCGCCAGTGCGCTGACAAGATTGCCCATGGTGAGGTCCGCCTGCATTCCAGTGTCCTCCCACGTATACCGCATGACCGGCACTGCTGGCACTGGAAAAATTCAGCTCCGGCCTCCTGTTCCAGAGAACCGAATGTCCGAATATCAATTGCCAGACTTCATGCCTTGCTGCGGCCACTTGCCCCATCGGCCTGCAAACTGCCGCCGGGAACTTCGAGTACTGCCACCAAGTGCGCGGGATGCGGAACAAGGGCAAAAAGCCGAAGCTCCGCGTCCCTATTCTCTTAGACACCGGAACACCCCTGAAGTGTTCCCGGTCACGTGCGTTTTTTTATCTCGAGAAATCTCGGCCGGGCTGCAACGCACGGTCCCGTGACCAAGCAGCTCCCGCGGAAGCGCTGTTAAACCCCCTCACTGCCCTCCAAACCCTTGTAGATCCCCGCGCCCGGCACGATTCGAGCGGGCGCAGGTTGCACTGGGACGCAGGGTTTGACGAATCCCGCCCCAGCGGAGACAATAGGAAAGTTGCACCCCGCAGCGATGTGGGCCTGTGGCGCAGCTGGGAGCGCGCTTCCATGGCATGGAAGAGGTCATCGGTTCGATCCCGATCAGGTCCACCAAATAACTCAACAACTTAGCGGTCCCCCTTCAAATTGCTTGCCCGCATTTTGCCCGCAAATTGCAAAATCTTTCCGCGCGACGGCACCGCAGTAGTCTGATTTTCCTCTCTTCCTGAACCATTCTTCGGTTCCATCGTTGAACTGCGTCCCTGGGTGAAAACCCCGTGATCGGCTTCCCGTCCTGCCGCATTCGGGCCAAACGTAGCGGGCCGCTCAGGCGTAGGCCCGGTAGTGCCCGTACCAACCAACTCCGCATAGATCGAATTGATTGCCGTGCGCACTTCTGGTTCGAGAGACTGCATATAGACGTCCGTTGTCGTCGAGGCCTTGGAGTGCCGCATCATGCCCTGAATGTCCTTGACGTGACCCTTGGTCTTGCCAAGCGTAGCGATGGTGCGACGGATGACCTGGAATGTCAGCTTCGGCAAATCCAGTTCTCTGGCCAATTTGTGCAGCATGCGATGACGATAGTTGCTCGAATCCATCGGTCCGCCAAAACGTCCCGGAAACATAAAGGCGTCCGGAGACGTGTCCTTGCCCTTCTTCCTGCATTCCTCTCGATAATCCATGATCTCGTTCGCCAAAACCTCAGCGATCGGAACCTTGGTGAGACTTCCCTTGGTTTTGCCGAAAGAGCGGACCTTACCTTTGTAGACGGTCTCCTGAATATCCAGAATCCGCGTCTCTTCGAGGAAGCAACGCCACCGCA
>Ga0302319_10000875_pt1 | contig 67515 bp, 59 predicted proteins | sample Bog_T0_2_FD_203319 | JGI IMG/M metagenome (GOLD analysis project Ga0302319, IMG submission 203319) | Peat permafrost microbial communities from Stordalen Mire near Abisko, Sweden - Bog_T0_2 | ecosystem: Environmental > Terrestrial > Soil > Wetlands > Peat | place: Sweden: Abisko, Stordalen Mire...
AACTTTGGCATGATTGACTCCTGCCAGAGTAAATAGGTAACGGCTACGGTAGCCGTAATTCCTGCTTCCAAACGCTCCCTTGTGCGTTTTGAAGCTCCCTTCCGTGGCATCCGCCAGGATGCCTAAGTAGGTCAGTTTTAAGAGGTAACACCCCTCAAAAAGAGGGGAGCCGCTTAACGGATTTGAACCGTTGACCCGCTCATTACGAATGAGCTGCTCTACCACTGAGCTAAAGCGGCGATAACGTCGGGCCGGTGATACTACTCTTTGCCCAAAATCCGAGGCAAGCAGATAAAGTGAGCCTAGATCGCAACAACGCCCGGCTGCTGAAATTCGAGATAAATTAGATTTGGTGATTTGCGCGGCGACTGGAAAAAGTTCCTCTACTCCTCGCCCATAATCTTGAGTGTGCCGGTCTTCGCCCCCACTTGAAAACGGGCCGCTGGCTCCTCGCCTTCCGCATAAAAGTAGACAACCCAGATCGGCTCCTGGCCGCTGCGGGGCTGGCCGAGATGATATTCGGCAGCGCGAATCCCCTTCAGCTTGGTCGCGCCACGTGCTTGGGCGAGCACCTTGTCTGAATCGACGACCCATTTGTTTTGCGCAATCGCGTGGGTCGCTGGCGTGCTCTCCGTTTTGACGGAATTGAACGAATCAACGGTATCGGGATGCTCCGACGAAGTCTTGGCAGCCACCGTGACGACACGGCAATTGCCACTGGTCGCCTGGTCGAGGAAAACAAACCGCCATGCTTCAGGCACGAGGGAGCTGTCGGTTCGCGCGCTGGCAACGCTCATCAGCTTGGCTCGAACTTCGGGCCTCAAACGGCGCTGGGCGATTTTTAGGGCGCGCAAAGCGGTCATCTTGCCTTGATTGTTCGCCGGCGCAAAACCAAAAACGCAGCCGAGCGAAAGTAGGGAACAATGCATGGTGCTCATAAAATTACTCCTTCATCAAAACTTGGGGATGAGTCGGCGCGCTCAATTGAATGGAAGCCCAGATATGCCATGTATTGACATGGCGTGTGACATTTTTTCACTTGGCTTATCGGTTAGAGTTGAGGTGCCGTCCTTTCTTTAATTTAGCCTTTCCTATGCCTGAGGGTTCTTCTTGTACACGCAAGTTAGCCACAAATCTGCCATAAATCTATCTTTTAGACGCAGGTGTAAGAAAAAAGTTTCGTAAAATGAATTACTCATCTGTTGTGCCTTAAAAAGTATTCTCAATAGCTTTAGATTAAGTTGTTAATTGAAAATATGTTGCAAATCAGAATCGTTGTTAGATTGCACCAAAATATTAATTAAGTTTTAATAATGAAACAGCTTGTCTACAAAATTAATGTTCTCTTAATAGGCCGTTCATCTTGGTCATAGGCCTACAACTGAACTTAATCGGCATCGGCACTTATGCAAATTACAAATCTTTTCAGTTATTTTTCAAATAACCGGATATTGCACTCGCGAGTCATTTTTTGGGCCCTGATCTGAGCCAAAGGCCGAGCCCTCCGGCTTCCGTTTTCGGCGTGACCCGCGCCGACTTTTCAGACAGCCTCCAAGCTTGCTGAACATTTAGTCAACCATTTCGTCCGTTCTACCGTCTTAACTCCATCCATGTGGATCGTCCGCCTCGCCCTACGCAAGCCTTACACCTTTACGGTGATGGCCCTTCTCATCCTCATTCTGGGCGTTGTGAGCTTTCTCAGCATGCCGAAGGATATCTTCCCAAACATCGACATCCCCGTGGTCGGCGTCGTCTGGGGTTACACGGGATTGCCTCCTCAGGAAATGGAACGCCGCTTCATCACCATCAGCGAGCGGGCCATGAACACGACGGTCAACGACATCGAGCACCAGGAATCGCAATGCTATCCGGGCATGGGGATCATCAAGGTCTTCTTCCAGCCCAACGTCAAAATCGAGCAGGCTGTGGCGCAGGTCACCGCAATCAGCCAGACGCTTCTTAGAACATTTCCCCCGGGCTCGACGCCGCCGCTCATCATCCAGTACAACGCCTCCTCGGTACCGATTCTCCAACTCGGGGTCAGCAGCGAGACCCTGCCTGAAGCCGAGCTTTTCGATCAGAGCATCAACTTCATCCGCCGTCCGCTGGCCGATGTCAAAGGCGCGGCCATTCCGTATCCCTATGGCGGCAAGCAGCGTCTGGTTTCCGTCGATCTTGATTTGAAAAAGTGCCAGTCGCTCGACATTTCTCCCATTGAGGTCAGCAACGCCATCAATGCGCAAAACGTCATCCTGCCCTCCGGAACCGTGAAAATTGCCGACCGAGAATACAACGTCGTCCTCAACAGCAGCCCCGATTTGGTCGCCCAGCTTAACAACCTCCCAATCAAGCAATCCAACGGCGCCACCATCTTTATTCGCGACGTTGCCCAGGTCCGCGACGGCTACTCCCCACAAACCAGCCTGGTGAAGCTCAACGGTGAGAAAGCGGCATTGATGAGCATCCTTAAAACCGGATCGGCTTCCACGCTCGACGTCGTCCAGGGCGTGAAGAACAAACTGCCGTTGATCAAGTTGCAACTCCCCGCCGCGCTGAAAGTCGAGCCGCTCTTCGACCAGTCGATCTTTGTCACGGCGGCGTTAAAAGGCGTGCTCACGGAAGGCACCATCGCCGCCATGCTCACCGCGCTGATGATCCTCCTCTTTCTCGGCTCGTGGCGCAGCACGATCATCGTGGCGATCTCCATTCCGCTGGCGATTTGCTGTTCGCTCATTCTGCTGGCCGCCTTGGGAAAGACGATCAACATCATGACCCTCGGCGGGCTGGCCCTCGCGGTCGGCATCCTCGTCGACGACGCCACCGTCACGATCGAGAACATCCACCGGCACATGAGCCTCGGCAAGCGGATGGTCAAGTCGATCCTCGACGGCGCACACCAGATCGCCATTCCCGCCTTCGTCTCGACGATTTGCATCTGCATCGTCTTCGTGCCCGTTTTCTTCCTCAAAGGCGTCGCCTATTATCTCTTCACCCCTCTCGCCCTCGCCGTGGTATTCGCGATGATGGCATCGTATTTCCTGTCACGAACCGTCGCGCCCACCATGGCAAATTTTCTCCTGGGAGCGGAAACGCACCATATTGAAGGGCATGCCCGCAAACGCCCGGAAAGCTTCTTCGGCAAGATTCATTGGTATTTCACCCGCGGATTCAACTGGATGCAGGACCGCTACGTCGGCCTCCTGGAAGTGGCCATGCGCGGCCCCGTGCTGGTGGTTATCGCCGCTGTCAGTTTCGTCGTCCTGAGCCTCGTGATCTTCACTCCGTTCCTGGGACGCGACTTCTTCCCATATGTCGATGCCGGACAGTTCCGGATTCACGTCCGCGCGCCCAGCGGCACCCGGATCGAGGAAACCGAACGCGGATTTGCCCGGGTCGAGGACGTCATCCGGAAGGTCATTCCGCCCGACGAACTTAACCTTGTGCTCGATAATATCGGACTGCCCATCAGCGGCATCAACATGGTCTACAGCGACTCCGCCACCGTCGGGCCCTTTGACGGGGAAATACTTGTCTCCCTCAAGCCAGGCCATAAGCCGACCGCCGATTACGTCAGGACGCTTCGTCATGAGCTTAAGGAACAGATGCCCGACTATCTATTTTTTACGCAGCCTGCAGACATCGTCAGCCAGATCCTCAACTTTGGGCTCCCCTCGCCCATCGATATCCAGGTCACCGGCCCGGACAAGAACACCAAGGCCGATTACGCAGTCGCCCTCAAGCTCCTCAATCGCATTCGCAGTGTGCGCGGCGCCGTCGATGTCCACATTCAGCAGGTCGTGAGTTACCCCACTTTTTTTGTCAATGTGGATCGCACCCGCATCAACCAGATCGGCCTCACCCAGCGGGATGTCGCCAGCGACCTGCTCATCTCCCTGAGCGGCAGCACCCAGACTGCGCCCAACTTCTGGGTCAACCCGGTCACCGGCATCAATTACAACGTCGCCGTCCAGACGCCCCAGTACAAAATCGATTCGCTCGACGCGCTGAAACAATCGCCTATCAGCGCGGGCAAATTGGCGGAGCCTCAGTTGCTCGAGAATCTCGCCCCCATCACGCGATCCGACACCGCAGCGGTGATCTCCCATTACGACGTCCTACCGGTCTACGATGTCTGCGTCAATGTCCAGGGGCGCGACCTGGGCGGCGTCGCCGATGACGTCCAGAAAATCATTGATCAATTCAAGCCCGCCGGAACTGCCAACGCCGCACCCGCGCCCGACACCTTCCTGACGAAGATCTTCGGCATGTTTTCCAAACCGCCGCCGCCCCCAACTCCCGATAGCGTTCTACCCTCCGGCTCGCAAATCCTGGTGCGCGGCCAGGTTGCCAGCATGAACTCCGCTTACATGGGACTGGGTATCGGCATTCTTTTTGCCATCGGCCTCGTCTATTCTCTGATGGTGGTCAACTTCCAGTCATGGCTCGATCCCTTCATCATCATCATGGCGCTGCCAGGCGCGCTGGCAGGGATTGTATTGATGCTGTTCATGACAGATACCCCGCTGAGCGTCCCCGCCTTGATGGGGGCCATCATGAGTATCGGCGTCGCCACGGCCAACAGCATCCTAATGGTCAGTTTTGCCAATGAACTGCGCCACGCCGGCAAGTCTTCATTCGACTCCGCCCTCGCAGCTGGCCGGAGCCGTCTGCGTCCCGTCATCATGACCGCACTCGCCATGATCATCGGCATGTTGCCCATGTCCCTGGGCCTCGGCGATGGCGGCGAGCAGAACGCCCCGCTGGGCCGCGCGGTGATCGGCGGTTTGATGGTCGCCACTCTTTTCACACTCTTCTTCGTTCCCGTAGTTTTCAGCGTCCTGCGCCGGAAGGACAGGTCGAAAGAAGTCGATCCGCTTCTCTTCGAAGCAAAAGAATACGAAATCACCGATGATCCCGAAGTGACGGGCCATGACCACGTCCATGAGCATGTCGATGAAACCGCCGCGCCCAATGCACATGCCTGATTTCACTTTAACATGACCATGAATCCCGTTTCGCCCATTCCAAAAAAGAATCCTGCTCCTTCGCAGCCCCCCACGCCCGCACCAGCTTCAAGGCCCAAAGCCAAGTCGCCACGCAAACGGGGCGGGCTCGGCTTCCTCTTCCTGCTCATCATCGGCCTGGCCGCATTCGGCGGACTCCTCTACTACTTCGGTGTTGTACCACGTGTTGCCGCTGGGGCCGACCTGGATCGCGAGCAGAAAATCAGCGGCCAGCGCGTCGTCGTCTATGCCGAGGCACGCCTCGCCGCGCCGAAAGTGGAGCTGCCTCTGCCGGGCACCCTCGAAGCTTTTCAGCAAGCCTCGATCTACGCGCGCACCAGCGGCTACGTCAAACGCTGGCTCGTCGATATCGGCGATTTTGTGCATGAAGGAGACCTGCTCGCCGAGCTGGACACGCCCGAAGTCGACAAGCAACTGAGCCAGGCGAAGGCGACTGCCGAGGAGGCGAAAGCCGCGGTGGAAATCGCCCAGACCGCCGCGGACCGCTGGAACACCATGGTCGCGGCCCATGCCGTTTCGCAGGAAGAGGCCGATGAAAAAAACGCGACGCTCGCCGAGGCCAAGGCAACCTTGAATGCCGACCAGGCCAATGTAGGGCAGTTGACCGCCCTGGAAAATTTCAAGCGCATCGTCGCGCCCTTCACGGGAACAATCACCTATCGCAACATTGAGATCGGCAACCTGGTTTCGGCGGGCACGGGCTCGGCGGCGACCAGTACAACCGGCACAACCGAACTGTACCGCATCGCGCAGACCGATCCCCTGCGGCTCTACGTCGATGTGCCCGAAGCCAACACGCGCTCCATCCAGCCCGGTGTCGAGGCCGATCTTCACCTCGCGGCTTACCCCGAACGCGTTTTTCACGGTGAAGTCGTCCGCAGCGCGGGCGCGCTCGACACCATCTCCCGCACTCTGAAAACGGAAATCCGCGTGGCCAATCTCGATGGCGCGCTGCTGCCCGGCTCCTTCGCCGAAGTGCGCCTCAATCTCGTCGACGGCGCTCCCGCCATTCTCATTCCCGCCAACACCTTGATCGTCAACTCGTCGGGAACCCAGGTCGCCCTTATCGAGGACATCGACGGCCAGGATAAAATCCACTTTTTGCCAGTTAAAGTCGGGCGTGATTTCGGCACCGAAGTCGAAATTCTTCAGGATGTCAAAGAGGGCGACCGGCTCGTGGCTAATCCCGCCGCCGACCTGAGCGAAGGAGCGGTGGTAACGGCCAAGCCAATGCCGAAACCGCCAACGCCCGCCCCGGTCGGCATGGATCCGAAGCCGTAGGCTTGGAATAGGACTTATAGGGCCTATGGGACGGATAGGTCTTCCTTACTGCGACTGCGGCACCTTGACGACGCTCATCACCCGGCCGCCATTGAAATTAATCATCAGTCCGACCTTCTGGTTGGTGGCCGGGTCGAGGGTCCATGCGCCGGAATAAATCCAATAATCTCCCGCCGGGGCGATGGAAGAGGGCCGACCGAAAAGCTTCACGAGGTCGTCCTGGGACATGTCGCGCAGGAAATCCCTCCATTCACTCAGGCTCAGATCGTGGGCCTGCGCTCGTTGGATTAGTTTCGCCCGGGCCGCAGCGCGAGCCGCCTCGGAGTCCTTCTCGGCCTGCTGCTGGTCGGCGAGTTTCTTCTGTATTTGTTGCAAATACTGCTGCGCCTCGCTCTGGTGCGGGCTGACCGGATAGGTCCACACATAGGCCTGTGCCAGCACGATCCGGTCTTCGAGCCTCGCGCCGGGGTCGCTCATTCGCTTCTGCAACGCTTCGAAATCGGTCTCTTCCGGATGTTCCACGCGCGCCAACTCCTGGCGAAGAGCGTTCGTTTTTGCGTCGGCTTGGGACGCCTGATCCTGCAAGGAGGGCAAGTCGTTATTCAGTTTGGCCTGCTCCGCATTTGCCTGATCGAGGGCTTGCTTGCTGTCCACCAAGTCATGCACCGCCGCCTTGAAGCCGGGCGTAAAATAGCCCAGTTTATCAAGCACATCCAATCTCTCGGGGGAAAGTTGTCCGGAAGAAAGCTGAGCGTTGCTCTCGTCGGCGCGCCCCGGCGTGGATGTCAGGCAGAATGCCGCCAAGCCCGTCACGATGAATAAAGCAGTGCGCCGTTTCATTCCGATCCTCCACTTCCGTTCCGGTTATAATCGACGCTCTGGACGGCACCTTGGTTAAAATAGACCATCAATCCGAATTTCTCGTTGGTCAGCGGATTAAGAATCATCTGCTGGCGATAGGCCCAACTGTCAGTGGCCGTCTCGGAGGGCGCGCCGAGCAGGTCACTGACTTCCGCGCGGGTCTTTCCAATAAGAGCCTGCCGCATTTCGGAGAGCGTCACTTCGCCTTTTCCGGCACGCGCCAGCAAATCGGCTCGCGCCTGCGCCGTCGCGCGGGCCGCATCGGCTTCGGCCTGCTGCTTTTGTGTTTCCTGGACTTCCAACTGGCTCTCAATTTGGGTCAGTTGCGTTCGGGCCGAATTGTAGAGAGGGCTTGTGGGAAATTTGGTCAGGAAAGCGGTGATCTGGTCGCGCGCAGAAGTCAGCTCGCCATGGGCGCGGGCCTGGATGATCTCGCCGAAAGCGTAAATGTCGGATTTTTTCTTCGCATCGATTTCCTTGCTCAATTGGGCCTGGTCCATCTGGGCGTGGGCGAGCTGGCCCTGAAGATCCGTAATTTTCGCCTTGGCCACGTCGCGAGCCGCCTGAACACCGGCGAGTTCCTGCCTCGTGGACTCGGCCTCGGCTCTCAACTTCGGGGTGATCGCCCGGTCGACAAAATCAGTCGCCACGCTGGAGGCCTGCAAACCAATAATGGGTTTCGCGATCAGAAAACCGGCGACCCCATGCACCACGAGAACTGCAAAATAAAAAGCCGCCGAGACAAGGAAATCGGTTCGATAGAGATAAAGAATCCACACGATCTGCGCCGCCAATGCCACGACCAGCAACAGGATAACCACGCCCGTGGTGATAGCCCCGGCATAAGGCAGCTTCATGCTGAAGACAATGGCCAAGCCTATCAAACAGGTGTAGACGAAGCTCAAAAACAACCGCCCGGTGGCGTAAAAAATGGCCCGTCTCAACTCGGGAAACGCCGGCGCGAATAAAAACGCAAAGCCACGGCTCATCAGGACGTCGATGGCCCATCCCGTCAACATCGTGAAGAGAATGATCCAGCCGGTCATTCCCATCAGCAGCGGGATTCCGAGCTTGAACAAATCCGCGGAATTTTTTGTAAATACCGGCGCGAGGTACGCCTGGTGATCGGCAAGGTATTGGCCAAAATCCTCTCCGCCAGCCGGGACCGCAGGGGCCGTATCAGCCATCAGGGGCAGGCTCATCGCGGCAAGCCATAAAATCATCACGAGAGCGGCCAAACCGGCGAGACGCACCCAAAGACCGTGTGCGGCGTCGCCAGAAACAGGGCGCGGAATATGGCCTTTCGTCATATGATTCAAATTATCGCGAACAATTTCTCCAACCGTTCCCGCACTGAATAGCAAATCCTACTGCTTGCCGACAAGAGTGTAACCAAGTATTTTGTGATAGTGAAGAATCGGTTTCTGCTTATCAAGTGCATTACCATGGGAGCGCTCAGCTTTCCCACGCCGTTTTTTATTTACTTTTTTATCATCAATGTCGATCCGAATGAGATGAATTATCCTGACAAGTTTCTGCTCATCACGATGCTGCTGCTGAGCGGAGCGCTCATCGGTATGGCTTCCTATTACAAGGATTCGGCCATCACGGCGCTGAAGGATTGGTATCCCTCGGATAAACCCTGAGCCGCACAACGCACCTACCGCGTCGCGGTAAAGTGCGCCACGAAGGCGTCCCAGATTTTCTCGCGCTCGGCTTGCCGCGTCGCATCATTCGAAGCCGATTTCGACAGGAGAGGCTGGCCGCTGGCATCGTCCATCTGATCGAGCAGGAATTCCTTGCGCTGGCCCTCGCTCTCCTCTCCCAACGACTTCCAGGCACCGCCGGAAAAACTATACTGCACTGTCCACCCGGAGGTGATGGCCACGCGATCGAATAAACTGCCGGTGATCGGGTTTTGCGGTGTGCTCCGGGCAAGCGACACGAGAAAATCAGTGAGGTTGTCCGAAGTGATCGTCGAGGAGGCCGGAATGTGAATGACGATGACGTTCGGCTGCATGAAAGCGCCCAAATGAGCGTAGACACCCACGTTAAAGTAGGAAGTTGAGCCCAGGCTCGAAACCAGCGGCCGGTCCACCACAAAATAATTTCCTCCAAAAATGAGCGCGATGAATATTCCCAGCCCGATGCATATCCGCTTCAACCAACGAGAATTCGCATCCCGCTTGACCACCAAGTCGCCGGTTGGATGGGCTACAACAGGAGCCGGAGCCACCACCCGGGCGGCAGGTGTTTCCGCCACGCGCACATGCGGCGCTGCCACTGGAGCCGTTGCCACATGCGGACGCTGCGCCGCAATCTGGACCCGCGGTGGCCCTGCCACGCGCACCCGTGGCGGCCCCGCGACTACCGAGGCCTCGCGGGCGCGTCGTGGGCGCGCCTCCGCCGCTCGCGCGACAGGACCGGTGGGCGATTCAGGAATGATCGTCCCGGCGGACTTGGGCATAGGGGCCATGGGCACGCGGGACGGCGATGGAGCGGGAGCCAGTTTCTGCGTCGGCAAAAGCTCCGGCAGTTCCCTCACCTGCCTCCACGCGCCGTCGGAGGGACTCCAAATCAACTGAGAGTGGGTAATCTGGCCTTGAGAGATGGCGGATCGAATGGCTTGTTTTGGGAGCTCCTTCGTTTCCGTCTCCGTTCCCTTCACATGCAAAATAAAACGCTCGCCGGGGAAAAGATCGGGCCATTCGCTTGCCGGTTTCCAAGCGTTGTCCGCCGCACTCCAAATCAACTGGGACTGGGTGAGCTGCCCTTCGGAAATGGCCGTCCGAACAATATTCCGTGGAAGCTGGGCGATTTCCGCCTCAGTTCCCTTCACATGTAAAATGAGAAGTGTGTCAGCCATAACCTACGAAAGAGTAACAAAACAAGGTTCTCAATGACATCAGGAATCATGCCGTCTTTGGTTTTACATAACACTTAACCATCATTTGTTATAACAACCATGCCTCATTCCACGCGCCTGATGCGCCGATTCCTCTTCATGGGGACAGCCTTTCAATCCCCTTTTACTAGACTCCACCCTAGCGGACAAGGTTACACCTAATCTGCCTCGTGATCAATTTGAGGTGGCAAATCTCCCGGCATGCGTTATGTTGCTCAAGCCAGGAGTGGCAAAGCGTCAGCAGGCCAACCCCGCCAGATCCGAAAGGAAGCAACGGTAACTTGACTTTCGTTGTTGCTGCTTCTGGTTTTTTTTATTCCGGAAAGGAGATCATGAAATCATCCGCACCTCTGGCCCCCTTGTCTCCTCACCTGCTAAGCGTCCTGCGCATCATGGCCGGGCTGTTGTTTCTGGAGCATGGCACATCGAAGCTGCTCGGCATCCCGCCGTCGGCCATGCCTTGGAGCTTTCATGCCGACTCGCTCGCGAGCTGGTCCGGGATTATTGAATTCGTCGGCGGCATCCTCATCGTCATTGGCCTCTTCACCCGTTTCTCGGCCTTCATTCTCTCCGGCGAGATGGCCGTCGCCTACTTTATGGTCCATGCCAAAATGGGCTTTTACCCCGTGAATAACCATGGCGAACTCGCCGTCCTCTATTGCTTTGTCTTCCTCTATCTGGCTGCGGCGGGTGGCGGCCCGTGGAGCCTCGACCATTTCCGGCATCGAGGCTGAGAGGCTAATTATTTCTAAAAAAGCCGCCTCCTTGCGGCCCGCCGCCAGCGGCCCGTTGCAATAGCTGGGCTTTTTGTTGATCTGTCAGTGACGACTGTTGCACCATTGTTGCGGCGGTCGTGGGATCGATCCGCATCCAACGATTGAGGATCATCGTGATATCCTGCTGGCGTTGATTCGGATCACTAACCGACTCGGCCCACTGGTAAGCCGCCTGGGGATCGTCTTGAACAACCTGGCTGCTGAACGAGAAGATAGCCGCGTCCTTGGAAGCGCCCGATGGCAACGTCACCAGCCATGCCGAAGCCGCCGTGGGATCGTTGCTGGCCCAGTTGCGGGCAATGTTGGCATATGCACTGGAACTACTCTGGGGGCTGGTAGCGGCAAAACCAGCCACCCACTGCGCGGCGGCGGCGGGATCACTATTCGCCCAGTTGCCGATAACGTTTTGCATCGCCTGATCGCGGACCGCTCCGGGAGGCAAGGTTTGGACGTAGTTAGCTGCGGCGGTGGGATCATTTTGCGCCCATTGACCGACGACCATGCTAACGGCGCTGTTTTTGGCCTGGCCATCGGGAAGCTGTCCGGCCCACTGGAGCGCCTTGGCCGGATCATCCTGCGCCAGTTGATTGGTCACGGCGTTGATCAGGTTGTTCTGTGCCTGGCCCACTTGCATGGAACCAACATAGGCCATGGCGGACGCCAGATCGCTCTGCGCCCACTGAAAGCCGACGCGCTGAATGATCTGGTCTTTGCTGGCCTCGTCCGGAAGATTTTTCAGCCAGTCGACAGCTGCGGCCGGATCGGTCGAAAACCATTGCGAGCCGACCGAACTCAGAAAATTTCGCTTCGCATTGCCGGCAGCCAGCGATTCCCCATAGGCCAGCGCCGCCTTCGGATCACTCTGGCCCCATTGAAATGCGATGTTTTGCAGGGCATTGTCTTTCATCCGCCCCGACGTGTATTTGTTCACCAAGTCCAGGGCCGCGTTAACGTCCGTGTTGGCCAGTTGCATCGCCATGCTGCTGACGATTTCATTTTTCATCCCTCCCGCCGGAAGCCCCGCCACATAGGCCGTGGCGGCTTGCGGATCGTTCTGCGCCCAGGAGGACACGATCTGCTGCATCGCCGATTTCTTTTCCTGCGCGCCGGGAAGATTCTGTGCCCACGCAAGCGCGGACTGGGCATCCGTCTGCGCCCATTGTGCCGCGACTCCTCCCACCATGTTGTTTTTTTCCTGGCCCTCGGGCAAGCCGGCCAGATAAGCCGCCGCCGCCTTGGGATCGTTTTGCGCCCAACTCGACACCGCCTGCTGCAGGGCAAAACCCCTCCATTGCGAGGGAGGAAGTTTCTGCGCCCACGTCAGAGCCGCCATCGGATCGGTTTGCGACCACTGCCCGGCTATCAGCTGAATCATCGCATTTTTTTCCGCGCCGTTTGGAATACCGGCGAGGTAATCGACGGCGGCTTTGGGGTCCGTGGAAGCGAGATTGGAAAGATAACTTTGCTCAGCTTGGGTCCGCATTTTTCCGGCGGGCACCTGGCCCAACCATGCGAGAGCCGCCTGGGGGTCTTTCTGCAAAAGGCCATTCGCAATGGCCTGGATCGCGTTCGAACGCTGCTGCGGATCGGAAAGCTTCAGGGCTGCCTGCGTGGCCGCATTCACATCCTTGTCCGCCCATTGATTGAAGATACTGAAGATGCTCATCCGGCCCGCCTGATTATTCAACGATTGGCTCAGGGCCAGCGCCCGGACTGGATCGGTCGCGGCCACCTGGCCGATGACGGCCTGGATCGCGGCATCGCGCTGCCCCGGGGGTAATTGCTGGGCCTGGCTCATCGCGGCAACGGGATCGCTAGCGGCCAGGGAAGAATAAACATTGGCCAACAAGACATTGCCGGTCGCGCGGTTTTGAGTTTTTTGCGCCGCGGCCAAAGCCGCCTTGGAATCAATCTCCATCCATCGCCCGATCAGGACCGCCAGCGCCTGGGGTTGATTGGCGTTCTGCGACATCGACTGAACCTGCTCGATGACCTGCGGCATGTCGGCGGCCGATATACCATCGGCATAAGTCGTGAGGTCCTTGAGCAACCGGTAGGAATTGGTCTCCTTGAGAATGGACGGCAAATCTCCCGGAGTGGAAACCGACGGCGTGACGTACCCGAGATGAGGTGTCGTGGAGACCGCAGGCCCGTTTGCCGGTGCGGGCGAATTCGCGGCCGGCAAAATGCTCGTGAACGATCCCCCGTGGAAAATGGCCGGGGCGAAATAGCCTCCCGCAGCAAAGCTCAACCCGAGGGATATGGCAAATATGGCGATGATGACCGGGAGTTTCATATGGACATCGGCGTGATCCTCGCAGATTAAATTGCCCATATCAATGGAAGAAAGAGAATCCATCTCAGATTTAATCTCTCTCTTTGGGTAAATTCCCTGCGGCTTGCGGCGCGCATATCCTGCTTTCGGGTGAAAAAAATAAGCGAATCAGCCGAATGAGGCGAATCAGGCGAATGGAGCGGCACGAAATAGCTTCTCCGGTGGATCAGGAAAAGAGTCGAGATCGTTTTACATGTCATGTCAGCAGTATCGCATAGAAAAGTCCGAAGGCGGTAGCACTGCAAAGCCTAAATTGCTACGGTAGCCTAAAATTTTTGCTCTTCAGGCCATTAAGAGTTTGTCCCCTGCTATTTAGGGATAAGCTCCAGACAAAATTAATCCAATCGAAGGTTGCGGACTTGCCGCGTCACGCGTTCACGGTAGGATGTCCATCTCATGGCATACCAGGTTTTCGCGCGCAAATACCGGCCCCAGACTTTTGCCGAAATCGTCGGGCAGGAACCGGTCGTGCGCACCCTCACCAATGCTCTGCGCCTTGGCCGCATCGCGCAGGCTTATCTCTTCGTCGGGCCGCGTGGCACGGGCAAGACTTCCACCGCGCGCATTCTCGCCAAGGCCCTCGAATCGAAAGCCGGCCCCTCCGCCGATTTCGATCCCAAGGAGGGTATCTGCGTCGAAATCGCCGAAGGAAACTGCCTCGACGTGATCGAGATTGACGGCGCATCCAACAACGGCGTCGATCATGTGCGCGACCTCCGCGACAACGTCCGCTACACGCCGGCCAAGGGCCGTTACAAAATCTACATCATTGACGAAGTGCACATGCTTTCGGGTGCGGCGTTCAACGCCCTGCTCAAGACGCTCGAAGAGCCGCCCGCGCACGTCAAATTCATCTTCGCCACGACCGAGGTCCACAAGCTGCCCACCACGATTCTCTCCCGCTGCCAGCGCTTCGACCTGCACCGGATTCCCGAGCCTCTCATCCGCTCGCATCTCGCACACATCTGCGAATTGGAAAAAGTGAAGGCCGAGCCGGGCGCGCTCGACGCCATCGCCCGCTACGCCGAGGGCGGCCTTCGCGACGCCGAATCGGCGCTCGACCAAGCGATCAGTTTTTATGGCGACCGCGTCTCCGAGGCGGACGTGCTTTCGCTTTTCGGCCTGACCGGTTTCACGCCCGTCGCCGCGCTGGGCCGCGCGCTCGCCCAAGGCGACGTGGGCGGCGTGCTGAAATCGGCGCGTGAACTCGCCGCCGCCGGGAAGGACCTCGGTAAACTCAGTCAGGACTTGCTCGGCTTCTTCCGCAATCTCGTCATCTATCAGGTTTCGCCCACTGCATTGGAGGGCGATATTTCGACGCCGGAAAAAGAAGTTCTTGCCGAGGTCGCCGGCCAAATTTCGCGCGGCGCGGCACTCGGCATTCTCGAAGAACTGAGCCATCTCGAAGGCCGCCTGCGTTACGCCCTGGCCAAGGATGTCGTCTTCGAGGTGGCGCTCATCCAGATGAGCCAGCTCAGGGAAAAAGTCTCGCTCGAAAGCATTCTCGAATCGCTCGGCGGCGCGCCGACACAACCCATCGCGCCCAAGCCGTCTGCCGCCTCCGTTCCTGCAAGCAAACCGGCGACGGTTGCTCCTGCCGCTCCAGTCGCAGCATCTCCCGTTGCGACAACCCCGGTTTCGACGAGCGCGACTCCGGCTCCCGCCGCCCCCACTATCACCACCGCTGCGGTCGAAGCAGCCTGGAAAGCTGCCGTGGAAATATTTGTGCACGAACGCCCGATGGAGGCCGACACGATCCGCGCCGTCGCGTTCCACGTCTGCAAAGCCGACCAAATCGAGGTGCTCGTGCCCAAGGCTCTCGAAAAAAAGCTCTTCTATTTGCGCAGCCCGAAGAACCTGGAGATTCTCGAAAAGGCGCTGACCGAAAAACTCGGCGCCAAATTGCAGCTCGTCTATATTGTGGGCGAAAATAGCAATGGCGCGGTGAAAACTGCGCCGGCCCAAGCGTCCGCCGCGCCGCCCCTGCCCGGAAAACCGGCTCCGCCGCCGCCGAACATGTCGCAGGAAGCCTTTCTGACCGACCCCGTGATCCAGAACGCGTTGAAAATTTTTGAAGCTAAAATCGTGACGCCTTCTGGCAAATAACGCCGCGTCGCACATCCGGAGAATCCCACCATGAACATGATGAAAATGATGAAGCAGGCCCAGGAACTGCAAGCCAAGGCCGCCAAACTTCAGACCGACCTCGCCGCGCGCCAATACGAAGCCGAATCCGCCGGAGGCCAGGTAAAGGCCGTCGCCAACGGCGAGGGCCAGCTCGTGAGCCTCAAAATCGATCCCGCCCTGCTCAAGGAAGCCGACGCCGAATTGCTCGAAGACCTCATCGTCACCGCCGTGCGCGCGGCCATCGACAAGGGCAAGGCCGACGCCTCCAAGGAACTTGGCAAGCTGATGCCTGCCGGCCTCGGCGGATTGCCGGGGTTTTAAGCAGCCGCGCGCAAAACTTCCTCCGCGCGCTCCACATCTTCCTCGGCAACCTGAAGCCGGATGCCCTCCATTGCGGCCCAGGTGTTTTGCGCCTCCAGCTCCTCGGGTATAAAGGCCTCTACGTCCGATCCCCCTAAAAGAGACTTCAACAGTTGCGCGGCGACCAAGGTGGGACAGGTTCGGATTGTGACCATGGCTTCACCTATACGCCTTTTGAGCTCCGAGGCAACGCCTATAAAAATCTCCTGAATTCTTCCACTGTAAATCCTGCGTCCTTCACGATTCCTCCCATGGTAAAGGCATTGATCGGATTATTTCTTGGGACGACAACAAACCGAGAGCCGTTTGAGAGAACAACGTGCCCGCTTTGGCGAACGATTTTAAAACCGGCCTTTTCCAAAGCGCGTATGGCCTGAAGGTGATTGATGCCAGGAAGCTTTGGCATGAATCACATCACCACTTCGACTTCCCGGACATCCGCACCCTTCAGTGAGTCAGTAACTGCGGCGAGATAATCCTGGATCGCTTCACGAATGTTTTGCAGCGCTTCTTTTTCCGTGGCTCCCTGCGACCAGCAACCCGGCAACGCGGGACAGCCCACGGCATAGCCTTCCTCGGACGGAACGAGAACCACCGGATAACTCAGGCTCATGTTCATAGCCTAAGAGTGAAGAGAATGCAGGTCAAGGAGCACCGCTTCACCACTTCAGCAAATAAGCAAAAATCAGCGGCGCAACGATGGAGGCATCCGACTCGATGATGTATTTCGGCGTGTCTTTGCCGAGCTTGCCCCATGTGATCTTTTCGTTCGGCACCGCGCCCGAGTAGGAGCCGTAGCTCGTGGTCGAGTCGCTGATCTGGCAGAAGTAACCCCAGAGCGGCACTTCGGGGCGCTGCAAATCCTGGTGGAGCATTGGCACGACGCAGATCGGGAAGTCGCCCGCGATGCCGCCGCCAATCTGGAAAAAGCCGATGGAGCTTTCCGCGCTCGTTTTCGTGTACCACTCAGCCAGCTCCATCATATATTCGATGCCCGTGCGGACGGTGTGGACCTTTTTCACGTCGCCCGTGATGCAGTGCCCGGCGAACATGTTACCCAGCGTCGCGTCCTCCCAGCCCGGCACGAACATCGGCAGGTTTTTCTCCATCGCCGCAAGCAGCCACGAGTTTTTCGGATCGATCTGGTACTCCTTCTTCAGCACGCCCGAGGCCAAAATCTTGTACATGAACTGGTGCGGAAACCAGCGCTCGCCCGCCTTGTCCGCGCGCACCCATTCCTCCAGCACGGCGGTTTCGATCCTGCGCATGGCCTCCATTTCGGGAATGCAGGTATCTGTCACGCGATTCATATGGCGATTCAGCAACGCCTCCTCGTCCGCAGGCGTCAGGTCGCGGTAATGCGGCACCCGCTCGTAGTAATCATGCGCGACGAGATTGAACACGTCCTCTTCGAGATTCGCGCCGGTGCAACAGATCGCGTGCACCTTGTCCTGCCGGATCATCTCCGCGAGCGACAGCCCCAGTTCCGCCGTGCTCATTGCGCCGGCCACGGTCACGAACATCTTGCCGCCTTTGGCCAGATGCGCCTCGTAGGCCTTTGCCGCATCGACCAGCGCGGCGGAGTTGAAATGACGATAGTGATGCGTAATGAAATCGCGGACGGGTGAACTCATGCCGCGAATTCTAATTGACCCGCGCCGCGATGCAAAAGGATTCCGCCTTATCTCACTTTTTTGTCACGCGGCCCCGCCAGTAGCCCGGACCTCGGCTCGTGTGCATGATGGCGACAATCACCACCTCGTTCTTGCGAACTTGATAGAAAATCCGATAAGGAAAGCGCTCGACAATAAAGCGCCGCACGTCGTTTTCTTCTTTCGGCCACCGCATAGGGTGTTGCGCAATATCGGCGATGGCCAGCACGACAGCCTCGTAAAATTCGAAACCCAAATTTTCTTGAGCTGCTTCGTACCGTGCTTCGGCATCAACCAATTCTTGCTTAGCGCCTCTTAGAAATCTTACGCGCATTTATTCGGGCTTCCATTTCCGCGCGAACTTCTTCCCATGGGATACCGGGATCTTCCCCCGATTCGTGAGCTTTAATTCGCCTCTTGATCTCCGCCTTCCATTCCGCCTCGGTCCGCTCCGATCCGGGAGGATTCTTGAACTTTCCCCGGCCATACAAAATATCGAGGTCCTGCTCGCTCATGACGCTTTCCGCCAGCTCTTGCGCCAGCTTCTCCCGTGAGCGCCGGGGCAAAGCCAGCGCCGATTCGCGAACTTCCTGGAGTTTCATATGGGGGAACTTTGAAATAGCATCGACCATTCCATTCCATCGTCAAGCCTTCCGGTTTCGCAAACAACCATTTGACACTCCCCCGCAAGCTTCCGATATTGGCTTCCAACATCCCATGCATACCCCCTCCCCCGGCTCCTCCGCTTCTTCCGAATCACCGCGCCCCCTTTACCGTCCCGCGCTCCACCGGTTCGCCTGCTTTTGCGCCGGATCAGTCCTCTTCCTGATTTGCCTCGGCGGACTCGTCACCAGCAACGAAGCGGGCATGTCCGTTCCCGACTGGCCGACCACCTACCACCAAAACATGTTCCTTTTCCCATGGCACAGTTGGGTCGGCGGCATTTTTTATGAGCATTCGCACCGGCTCGTTGCGTCCGGGGTCGGCGTTTTCGTTATCATTCTCGCCATATGGCTCTGGTTTCAGGAACGAATCTGGCTGCGCTGGATGGGCATCGTCGTGCCGATTTTCATCCTGTTGGAAGGCGTCATCGGCGGCCTGCGCGTCGTCCTCAGCGAGGACCAGCTTGGGATCCTCCACGGCTGTCTGGCCCAACTCCTCTTCGTCGCTGTTTCGCTTATCGCGCTGTTCACCTCACGCTGGTGGATCGGGACCGACTCATCCGCGGCGGGAGTCGGCGCAATTCCCCGCCAGTGGCCCGGACGCGCGCTGGCCGTCTGCGCGCTGATTTTTTGCCAGTTGATGCTCGGCGCAGTCATGCGCCACGAACACGCCGGGCTTTCAATCCACGACTTCCCCCTCGCCTACGGGCAAGTCTGGCCCAACACCGATTCGGCCTCGGTCGCGCAATATAATATTGCCCGCATCGCCCATAACGAACCCTCCACCAATGCCCTCTACATCGCCATGCAGATGGCCCATCGCATCTGCGCGGTTTTGGTGACGGTCGCCATTCTTGGTGCCGCCGCCGCCATGTGGCTAACGCCCGGCGCCGCGCCGATCCTGCGCCGCTGGAACGCCGTATGGGTTCTCCTTGTTTTTCTCCAATTCACTCTCGGCGCATTGACCATCTGGACCAACAAGGACGCCCATGTCGCCACCACGCATGTGGCCATCGGCGCGCTCATCCTCGTTCTCGGTGCGCTACTCACCGCCATGAGCTGGCGTTTGCAATCGCAAGCTGAACTCACCAGGAGCGATCTCGCGTGAACCCCGCCTGCGCGCCACTTTCATCTGTTGACGGACCGTTGATCGAAGAACAACGTCCGGCGCAAGGGCCTGCGCCGGCTACCTTCCAGGTCGCTCACAAATTTTCGCTCGCTTCCGATCTTTCGGAACTGACCAAATCTCGCCTGACGGTGATGGTGATGCTCACTACGCTCACCGGTTACTGCCTGGCCAGCCGCGGCGTATTTGACTGGGCGCGGCTCGGCCACACGCTCCTCGGCACCGCGCTCGTCGCCATCTGCTCCTCGATCCTCAACCAGGCCCTCGAACGCGACACCGACTCGCTGATGCGCCGAACCCAGGGCCGGCCCTTCGTCACACGCCGCCTGCCGCTGAAGGAAACCATCATCGCCGGCATCGTGCTCGGCGCGCTCGGGCTTGCGGAACTCCTCTGGTTCGTCGACGGCCTCACCACGTTGCTCTGCGCCGTAACGCTGGTCACTTACGTCTTGATCTACACGCCGCTCAAACGCATCTCCGAAATCAACACGCTCATCGGCGCGATTCCCGGCGCGCTGCCTCCGCTCATCGGCGCGACCGCCGCGCGAGGTCATTTCGGCGTCGAGGGCTGGACGCTTTTCGCAATACTCGCCTGCTGGCAAATGCCCCACTTTTACGCCATCGCGTGGATGTACAAGGACGACTACCGCGACGGCGGCCTGCGCATGGTTTCCACCAACGACCCCACCGGCGCGCGCACGGGAATCCACGCCGTCGTCTCGGCGCTGCTCCTGCTGCCGGTCAGCCTTCTTCCCGCGTGGATCGGCCATTCAGGCCTCTTCTACGTGGTGACCGCCGGATGTCTCTCGCTCGTGTTTATCGCGGCGGCAATTCGTTTTGCGCGCCTTCCCGATCTTTCCCACGCACGCGTCTTATTTCTGGTATCGATCATCTATCTGCCACTGATCCTGATCGCGCTGGCGGTGGATAAAGCTTTGTAGCCGCGGCCTGCGACTCATCGACCGCCAATACATAACATACCAAAGTGAATCCATAGCGGCAGCGTGATGATCGCCGCAGCGGACGACGCAAAAATAATCTGCAACGCCACGGCCACGTCGCCACCGTGATGCCGCGCCAGCAGCAGCGGAAAGACAGCCACCGGCATCGCCGCCTGCACCACCAGCACTTCCTTGAGTTCCAGCGACACCGGCAGCGCCCACGCGGCCAGCACAAAGCCGATCGGGCAAATCAGGTTGCGCACGACGACCGCCAGCGTCATCACGCCGCCGCCGCTCGTCTTGCGGAACTCGCCCCAGAAATCGGCCATCGTCGCGCCGATGATCAGCAGAGCCAGCGGAATCGCGCAGATGCCCATCAGGTGAATCGTCGAGAAAATCACTTTCACCGGCCAGCCCCACGCCGCTGCGTTGAGCGTGGCATCGTCGAGCCTCATGCCGAACCGTGCCGTGATCAGGTTGATCGAAACGCCCAGCAGAATCGCCCGCACCGGCGTCGTCAAGGCGCGCCGCCAGTCGCGCAGCAGCGAGTGCCCCACGAACGGCGCGAACCCCACCAGCCAAAACGCCGTCTCGGTGCCGAGATTGAAAAGAAATAGAACGCTCAGCGCGTTGGCGCTGTAAAGCGCGGCGACCAGCGGCACGGGAATGTAGCCGTAATTGTAATTACCAGCGACAAACCTGAACGTCCGCGTCTGCGCTTCATTGCTGAACCCCCACAACCGCCCTGCCACCGCAGCCGCGCCTATGGAACCCGCCGTGCAAAGAAAGCCGAGGAAGGGACTCCACAACAAATTGCCCGGAATCCGCAGCGCCTCGCTCGACATGAGGTGATCCAGAATCAGGCACGGCAAAAGAAGATGCACGCTGAGATCGAGCAGCGTCCGGTCCGCCTCCTCGTTGAGCACGCCGATCTTCCGCACGACCGCGCCCAACGCCATGATCAAAAAGAGCGGAATGACACTGCCCAGGATTTGCAGAGACTCATGCATGGAGCCTCTCAGCAAAACACATTCGCGAGAAAATGTAACGTCCGACCACATCCATCAGGAAAGCGCGCGCCTATTTTTGCGCTGCTTTTCCCGTCAGCAGCAGATAGAACCAGAACGATATTCCCAGCGTCAGACCAAGCGCAACTTTGAACCAGACCGGAAAGTGCGAGGGCGAAATGAACGCCTCGATGCAGCCCGCCGTTACCAACGCGGGCACGCACGCCACCGCCATCCGCACCGCCGAGCGCCCTTGTTCCGCCAGCGCATCGCCGCGCGAATAGGAACCGGGATTGAGCAGCGCGTTCGCCACGACAAAGCCGCCGCCGCCCGCGATGATGATCGCGCTGATTTCCAGCACGCCGTGTCCGGCGATGAATTCCAGCAGAGCCCCCAGGAGACCGTAATTCGCGCAGAGCTTGAAAACGACGCCGAGCATGAACCCGTTTTGGAAAAGAATCCACCCCGTGATCAGGCCGAAGGAAAGGCCTCCCGCGAACGCCAGCAGCGCCACGGAAATATTGCTCGTAAAGAGGAACGTCGAAGCGACCGGTGCGGGCACCACGCTGAAAATGCTCCCTGTCCACATCTGGCCCGAATAAATCGAATTGAGCACGCTGCTCGGCAGGATGATCGACGCCGCGCGCTCGTCGAATTGTACCGCCGAAAGCCCCAGTGCGATCCCCATCAGGAAAACAATCGCCGACCACGCCACCGCCGCGAGGTTCTCCCGGATTGCCTGCGGAATTTCGTTGAGGAAAAAGCGGGTCGCCTCGCGCGGCGAGAAACGGTGCGGGCGATAAATCTGGTTATGCGCGCGCGCGATCAACTGATGCAGGAAAAGGAGCAGCGTTGTGCCGCGATAATGGGTCTGGGCAAACGCGAGATCGCCCGCCGTCTCGCGATAAAGCGAGGAAAGCTCGCGCAGGAAAGGCCGGTCCGTCCGGCGCGGCCCGCGCGTCTCGATGAAGCCGAGCATCGTCTCGAGCCGCTGCCAGCGGGGCCGATTTTTGCGAACAAAAGCGCCGAGGGTCATACAGAAATTTTAGCCAGTCCTGCGGACGGCGGTAAAGAACACAAAGAACGCGAAAAAATGAAACTGAATTTTGACGGCGCGACAGGGAAATGACGGATTTCCTCGTTCCCAAGTTTGGGAACGAGGAAAAAAGCGGTTCTAAATGGGTCAGGCCGGAGGCTGACCCTCCATATCCTCGTCGACATACACTACGGGCTCGGCGGCCAGTTTTACCAATTCAATCGGACTGAACGGGCTTTCCTGCGCCACGCCAATTTGCTTGAGACGGATCAATTCCAGCACGGCCAGAAACGTCACCACGATCTCCGTGCGCGTCGCGCCCGCGACGAAAAGTTCCTCGAAGACAAGCCGTTTGCGTTCGCCCATCTGCTCCTGGATAAACTGAATCTTGTCGCTGACGGTGAAGCGGTCCTCGAAGATATCGCGCAGGTCTTCATTCTCATTTGCCCGCGCGAGAACCTTCTGGAAAACCGCAAGCAGATCGAACAACCCGACCTTGTCGAAGGGCAGGCTGCCGTCCGCGCTCGCGGGCTTGACGCTCCCGCCGCGACCGTGGACGTTTTCCTGCCGGGCCAGGCATTGCTGGAGCTCGAACGCGGCGTCCTTGTACTTCTTGTATTCGACCAGTTGCCGTACCAACTCCCAGCGCGGGTCGTCCTCCTCGGCGTCATCTTCGGGCGGGCGCTGGTCGTGCGGCAACAGCACGCGGCTCTTGATATAAACCAGCGTCGCGGCCACCACGATGTAGTCGCCGGCCACTTCGAGATCGAGCATCTTGATGATGCGCAGGTAGTCGAGGTACTGGCTGGTGATCCGCTCGATGGGAATGTCGTAGATATCGAGTTCGTCCTTCTTGATGAGATAAAGCAAAAGATCGAGCGGCCCCTCGAAGACGGGCAGCTTGACGTGCGTCAGATTTTTCGGGTCCAACTCGGCGGAAATGATTTCGTCGGCGCTCATTTTGATAATCCTGTCGCCTTCCTTGCTGCCGCCAAAACCGGTGCGGCCAGCGTGCGGGCGCGGGTTGCGCCATCGCCAAGGATGGCTTCGACTTCATCCGGGTTCGCCTGGAAATGGCGGAACTTTTCCTGGAACGGCTTGAAGCGCTCCTGAATCGCCGCAAGCAAATCCTTCTTCAAATCGCCATAGCCTATTCCCGCCGCAGCCCCGTAGACCTTGAAGCGCTCATATTTTTCCGCGCTCACCGCCTGCATGAGCTGCCCCAGCACCGTGCCTTCAATCACCTTGGGCTGGTCGATCGGCGTCGAGTCGGTCTTGATGCTCATCACCGGCTTCTTGATTTCCTTTTCCTCACCGAAAAGCGGGATTGTGTTGCCGTACGATTTGGACATCTTGCGCCCATCGACGCCCGGCACGATGGCTGTCGCCTCGCGGATCACCGGCTCCGGCAACTTGAAAACGGCGCCGAAGCGGTCGTTGAATTTCTGCGCGATATCGCGCGCCATTTCAAGATGCTGCTTCTGGTCCTTGCCCACAGGAACGAGGTCCGAGTTATAGAGCAGAATATCGGCTGCCATCAGCACGGGATAAGCAAACAGCCCGTGGCTCGCGTCGGCCCCCTGCGCGATCTTGTCCTTGTAGCTGTGGGCGCGTTCGAGCAGGCCCATCGGCGTGACGACCGAAAGCAGCCACGCGAGTTCGTGCACCTCGGGCACATCGCTCTGGCGAAAGAGAATCGTGCGGTGCGGATCAAGCCCGCAGGCGAGAAAACCCGCCGCCGCCTCGAAGGTGTAGCGCCGGAGATTGTCCGCCTTGGAGATGGAGGTGAGCGCGTGATAATCGGCAATAAAATAGACCGGCTGCGCGTCGTCCCTGGCCTGCATCTCAACGGCCGGCTGGATGGCCCCAAAGTAATTGCCGAGATGCAGCGCCCCCGAAGGCTGGATGCCGGTAAGAATAATCTTCTTCATGACGTGAGCAAAAAATCTACAGGCAAGCGCCGCCAAAAGAAAGCATTCAGGACTTAATCACGGCTCGATCGGCGGCAGCGCCACGCGCGTGGTCTCGGCCTGCGGTTTCGACGCCCACATCGCGGCGGCCTCATGCGCGTTATGAATCTGCTTTTCATCATGCGAGCGGCACAGGCTCATCAGATAATTGGGCGTCGATTGCATGATGGTGCGCCTCGGAAAATTCGTTTCGTTGTGAAAATAAAAGAACAGGCTCTGCTCGTGATTTTTGCGAGTCAATAACTCGGCCAGGTTTTCCCCCTGCGAAACATGAATGATCTCGCCCTCCTTGAAATAGATCCTCGGCCCCGGATTCTGCCCCAGCTCCAAAAGCAAAAGCCCCGACTGCTTCTCCTGGTGAAGGAATTGTACCAGCGTGATGAGCGCGAATTCATTGAGGCCGCCAAAAAATTTCAGCCGGCGATCCAGCGCGCGCGCCGTCTTGGGCACCGCTACGGGGCCGGTCTCACGCAAAATGTCTTCAGGCGTCTCGCGCCTAAGGACAAGTTGGTGGCTGACGATCCGGATCGTGTCGCCAAACTGAATGAGGCTGCGATCGACCCGCGCGCCATTGACGTAGGTCCCGTGCGTGCTGGCCAGGTCGACCACCATCATCTCCGCCCTTGAGAACTTCAGCACGGCGTGTTCGCGGCTGACCTTGTAGTCATCCAAAACGATGTCGTTGGTGTCGAGCCGCCCGATATTCAGAACGGAATTCGGGGCAACCTCGTAAATCACCTGATCGTCAACGACGAGATAGGCGGGCGAAATCCCCGTGTGAGCAGCAGCATCTTCCACGATCCAAATTTAATCCAGATCGGGGATGCTGAAAAGGGATTCCGTTGGCAGTCTCATGGGTAGCCGTCGACCTCCGGGCGACGGTACGGCGAGTAGAGCATGCTAACTTATCGTGCACATATTTGGTCGCAACTCCGAAGGAGTTGAATCATTCAGCCCAGGGTTGGTGCGTCAGCACCTACCCTGGGTTATCTCGCCTCTGTCACAACCCTGAAAGGGTTGGATCACAGCTTTTTTCTCCACCGGCGATTAAACCCTTTCAGGGTTTGGTTCATCCGATGTGAACCCAGGGTAGCTCGTTCCTCGCAACCCTGGGCTGAGTGATTGCCATCCTTTCAGGATGGCTCGGAACAAACATCCGATATGTGCGCAATATCTTAAAATGCTATAGCCGCACGTTAGGCGGTGTAGAAAATCCCGCGCTCGGCGAGCGCGGGCTGCCATTCAACTTACTACCGGCGCAGGGCCTGCGCCGGCTACCACAGATTGCTCAGTTCGTGACTGCTTCGGCGTCGGGAGCGCGGAGCTTCGGAAGAAGATCGAGCGACTCGTCCTTCTCCGGCGAAATCAACGGCTCGCCAACCTGCTCGCCCAACTCAACCAGTTTCAACGAGCGATGCGCGTTGAAGCCGGTTCCGGCGGGAATCAAGTGGCCCATGATCACGTTTTCCTTGAAGCCGCGCAGCTTGTCGACCTTGCCCAGCGTCGCCGCATCGGTCAGGACACGCGTGGTGTCCTGGAAGCTCGCCGCGGAAATGAAGCTCTCCGTTTCCAGCGACGCCTTCGTGATGCCGAGCAGCACCGGGGTCGCTTCCGCAGGCTTGCCGCCCTTGGCTTCGACCTGGCGGTTTTCTTCCTCGAACATCAGGCGGTCGATTTGCTCGCCCCAGAGGAAACTTGTGTCGCCCGGCTCGGTGATCTTCACCTTGCGGAGCATCTGGCGGACAATGATTTCGATATGCTTGTCGTTGATTTCAACGCCCTGCAGCCGGTAAACCTCCTGCACTTCGTTGACGAGATATTCCTGCAAGTCCTGCGGTCCGCAGACTTCCAGCACTTCGTGCGGAACGACCGGCCCCTCGGTGAGTTGCTGGCCCTTCTTCACGATGTCGCCCTTGTACACAATCAAGTGCTTCGAGAGCGGAATAAGATGCTCCTCCTCGACGTTCGTAGATGGATCGCGGATGATGAGCTTCTTCTTGCCGCGAACGTTGCCCGCGACTTCCACCACGCCGTCGATCTTCGCGATTTCCGCCGCGTCCTTGGGACGCCGCGCCTCGAAGAGTTCCGCCACGCGCGGCAGACCGCCCGTGATGTCCTTGGTCTTGGCGACCTTGCGCGGCGTTTTTGCCAGACGCTGGCCGGCCTGGACCTTGGCGTCCTGCTTCACTTCGATGTGCGCTCCCGCCGGGATGCTGTACGACGCGATGATTTCCTTGTGCTCGTCGAGAATGACGACCTGTGGATGCAAATCTTCCTTGTGCTCGATGACGACGGTGCCGACCTGCTTGGTCGCCTCGTCCATCTCGCGCTTCATGGTGACACCCTCGATGATGTCGCGGAATTCCACCTTGCCGGCTTTTTCCGTCAGGATCGAAACGTTGTACGGATCCCACTGCACGAACGTCTCGCCCTTCTTCACCTTGCCGCCGTCGCCCACGGAAATGACCGAGCCGATGACGATGGTGTAGCGCTCCAGTTCACGGCCATCCTCGGCATGAATTCCGATGGAGCCGTTCTTGTTGAGCACGATATGATTGTTGTCGAGGCCCTTGACCGTGCGCAGGTCCGTATACTGGACCGTGCCGTCGTTCTTGGCCTTGATCTGCGGCTGCTTGAAGACCTGTGACGCCGTGCCACCGACGTGGAACGTCCGCATGGTCAACTGCGTACCGGGTTCGCCGATGGACTGCGCCGCGATGACGCCGACCGCCTCGCCGAGCTTGGCCAGGCAGCTGGACGCGAGCGAAATGCCGTAGCACTTCGAGCAGACGCCACGACGCGTTTCGCAAGTCAGCACCGAACGGATTTTCACCCGTTCCGTCCCGATGCGGTCAATCGTCGCCGCCTTGTACTCGTCGATCACGTCGCCCGCCGCCACGATGGGCTTGCGGCTGACCGGATCGTTGATGTCTTCGCACGAAACGCGGCCCACGATGCGTTCGGTGAGCTTCACGATTTCGTCTTCACCTTCCATGATCGACTTCACCCAGATGCCGTTGATCGTGCCGCAATCTTCCTCGTTGATGATCACGTCCTGCGCCACGTCGTGGAGCTTGCGCGTCATGTAACCGGAATCGGCGGTCTTGAGCGCCGTATCGGCCAGACCCTTGCGGGCGCCGTGCGTCGAAATGAAGTATTCCAAAACCGTGAGGCCTTCGCGGAAGTTGGAGACAATCGGCCGCTCGATGATTTCACCCGAGGGCTTGGCCATGAGACCGCGCATGCCGGCGAGCTGCCGCACCTGGTTCTTGTTGCCGCGCGCGCCGGAGTCCGCCATGACGAACACGGGGTTGAACTCGGCACGGCCATGATTGTGCTCGAGGGTGCGCATCATCATGTTGGAAATTTCATCGTTCGCCTGCGTCCACACGTCGACGATCTTGTTGTAACGCTCGCCGTCCGTGATGGCGCCCGAGCGGTACTGCTTTTCGATCACCGCGATTGTGTTGTACGCATTCGCAATCACCTTCGACTTGTCGGCGGGAATGATCATGTCGTCGATGCCGATGGAGACACCCGACTTCGTCGCTTCCGCGAAGCTCAGTTCCTTCATCCGGTCGAGCGCGTCGACGGTTCGCTGATGGCCTGCCACCTGGTAGCAGCGCAGGATGATTTCGCCGAGATTGTTCTTCTTGGCGGTGCGATTATAGAAACCAATTTCCGGCGGCCAGATCGTGTTGAACAACACGCGCCCCGCAGTCGTCTCGATCAGCTTTTTGTCGGCATCCCCAAACACGGTCTTTTTGCCGTAATTGGGATTCTTGAGGAGAATGGCCTGGTGCGTCGCCACAATCTTTTCCTGGTGCGCGAAGAGAACTTCGTCCGTGTCCGGGAAAATGAGCAGCCGCTTCTTCTCGTCCGGCTTCTCGGCCTTTTCAATCTTCTCCTTGCGGGAAGGCTGGGTGAGATAATAGCAGCCGAGCGTGATGTCCTGGTTGAGCGTCGTGATAGGCTTGCCGCTCGACGGCGAGAAAATGTTCTGCGGCGCCATCATCAGCAAACGCGCTTCGAGCTGTGCTTCCGCCGAGAGCGGAACGTGCACGGCCATCTGATCGCCGTCGAAGTCCGCGTTGTAGGCGGTACAGACGAGCGGGTGAACGCGAATCGCCTCGCCTTCGATCAGCACAGGCTCGAAAGCCTGGATCGAAAGACGGTGCAATGTGGGAGCGCGATTGAGCAGCACCGGATGGCCCTTGGTGACTTCCTCGAGGATGTCCCACACGACCGATTCCTGGCGCTCGATCATCTTCTTGGCCGAGCGCACGGTGTGCACATGGCCGAGCTCTTTCAGGCGGCGGATGATGAACGGCTCGAACAGCACGAGCGCCATTTTCTTGGGCAGTCCGCACTGGTTGAGCTTGAGTTCGGGCCCGATCACGATGACCGAGCGGCCCGAGTAATCGACGCGCTTGCCGAGCAGATTCATGCGGAAACGTCCGCTCTTGCCCTTGAGCATGTCGGAAAGTGACTTCAACGGACGGTTGCCCGCGCCGGTGACCGCGCGGCCATGGCGGCCGTTGTCGAACAGCGCGTCGACGGCTTCCTGCAACATCCGCTTTTCGTTGCGAATGATGACGTCGGGCGTCTTCAACTGAAGCAGATTGCGCAGACGGTTATTGCGGTTGATCACGCGACGATAGAGATCGTTCAAGTCCGACGTGGCAAACCGGCCGCCTTCCAGCGGCACGAGCGGGCGCAGGTCGGGCGGAATCACCGGCAGCACTTCGAGGATCATCCATTCAGGACGGGTCTTCGATGAAATAAATCCCTGGACGAGCTTCAGGCGCTTGGCCACCTTCTTGCGCGTCTGCTTGCTCTTGGTGTTGCCGAGCGCTTCCGCGAGTTCCTTCGCGGTATTCGCCAGGTCGATGCCTTGCAGCACCAGGCGCACCGCTTCAGCGCCCATCTTGGCTGTGAAAGTTTCGCCGTACTGTTCCTGGGCTTCGCGATACTCCGTTTCGCTCAAAAGCTGGCGGGGCAGCAACGGGGCCTTGCCCGGATCGACCACGAGGTAATCCTCATAATAAATCACGCGCTCAAGCTGCCGGGCGGTCATGTCCATGATCAGGCCCAACCGGCTCGGCATGCACTTGAAAAACCAGATGTGCGAAACCGGAACGGCCAGCTCGATGTGGCCCATGCGCTCGCGGCGCACGCGCGCCAGCGTGACTTCCACGCCGCAACGGTCGCAGATGACGCCCTTGTACTTGATCCGTTTGTACTTCCCGCACGCGCATTCCCAGTCCTTCGTCGGACCAAAAATGCGTTCGCAGAAGAGTCCGCCCTTCTCGGGCTTGAAGGTGCGATAGTTAATCGTTTCAGGATTCTTGACTTCGCCTTTGCTCCAGGAACGGATCGTGTCCGGGGACGCGACCGTGATGCCGACCTGGTCGAAACCGACTGTGCTACCGAGGCCCAGCATTTCGCGGGCTGACTCTTTTTGTGTACTCATAGATGAGGGATGGGATTGTGCGGGATTACTTTTAAATTTCGATTAAGCGGCGATATGTTCAGGAACACCCTTGCCCCTGGCGTTTTCCGGTTCCACTTCGGGATGCTGCGCCGTGCGCTGGCCGACTTTCACGTCCAGGCCGAGGCTCTGCATTTCCTTGATGAGAACGTTGAACGATTCGGGCGTGCCGGCTTCCAGCGAGTTGTCGCCTTTGACGATAGACTCGTAGATGCGCGTGCGCCCGGGGACGTCGTCCGACTTGACCGTGAGCAGCTCCTGAAGCGTGTAGGCTGCGCCATATGCTTCCATGGCCCAGACTTCCATTTCGCCGAAGCGCTGTCCGCCGTACTGCGCCTTGCCGCCCAGCGGCTGCTGGGTAACGAGCGAGTAGGGTCCGACCGCGCGGGCGTGAATTTTGTCCGCGACCAGATGGCCCAGCTTGAGCATATATATCTGCCCCACGACAACCCGCTGATCAAAGCGTTCGCCGGTGCGGCCATCTATCAGATAGCTCTTGCCGTCCTCGTCAAGGCCGGCCTGTTTCAGGTAAGCGCGAATCTGCGTCTCCTTGATGCCGTCGAACACGGGCGTCGCGACCTTGAACCCGAGGGCCTTGGCGGCGATGCCGAGATGGGTCTCCAGCACCTGTCCCACGTTCATACGCGAAGGCACACCGAGCGGATTCAGCACGATTTCCACCGGAGTTCCGTCCGGCAGGTAGGGCATGTCCTCTTCCGGCACGATCTTGGCGACAACACCCTTGTTGCCGTGGCGTCCGGCCATCTTGTCGCCGACTGAAAGCTTGCGCTTGCTGGCGACAAAAACCTTGACCTGCTTCACGATGCCGGGATCGATGTCGTCCCCGCTTTCAACGCGGTCCATTTCAATTTCGCGCTCGTTCTTCAACTGCTCGAATTTGCTTTCGAACGAGCTGATGATCTCGCGGATCTTGATCCGGATCGGGCTGGGATCGATTTCGATATGATCGTAGACCGAGGCGAGCTTGCGCAACAGCGTCTTGGTGATCTTGCGATTGGCCGGGATGATGATTTCGCCAGTCTCGGCGTTGACCACGTCGAGCGGAATCTTTTCGTTGAGCAGGATGTTCGACAGCGCCTGCGTCAGTTCTTCCGTCAACGCGACTTCGCGCTCGCTGAACTTGTCCGAGATTGCCTTCGACTGCCGTTTCGCTTCGGTCGGCGTCAATTTCTGGCGCGCGGCCTTCGCGTTGCCGGAGGTCACTTTGACATCCATAACGATGCCGTAAGTGCCCGACGGAACGGTCAGCGACGAGTCCTTCACGTCCGCCGCCTTTTCGCCGAAGATGGCGCGCAGAAGGCGCTCTTCAGGGGCCAGTTCGGTTTCGCTCTTGGGTGTGATCTTCCCGACGAGAATGTCGCCGGGCTTCACTTCCGCGCCGATGCGCACCACGCCGTCGGGACCGAGGTTCCGCAGCGCTTCGTCGCCCACGTTCGGGATGTCCCGCGTGATTTCTTCCGGTCCGAGCTTCGTGTCGCGGGCGCTGATCTCGAATTCCTCGATGTGAATCGAGGTGTAGATATCCTCCTTCACGATCTTCTCGGAAATCAGGATGGCGTCCTCGAAGTTGTAACCATTCCACGGCATGAACGCGACCAGCACGTTGCGTCCGAGCGCGAGCTCGCCGCGATCCGTGCAGGGGCCGTCCGCGATGACCTGCCCCTTGGCGACTCGCTGGCCTTTCTTGACCAGTGGCTTTTGATTCATGCATGTGCCCGCGTTCGAGCGCATGTACTTGCGCAGCTCGTAAACATAGATGCCCTCTTCGGGATCATGCTTGAGCTTCTTCTTGCCTTCGGGCAGTTCGCCGTCGGAGGTGACAATGATAAAGTTTCCAGTGACCGACGCGACCTTACCGGAGCCTTCCGACACGATGACGGCGCGGGAATCGCGGGCCACTTTGCCCTCCATCCCAGTGCCCACCAACGGCGCTTCCGTCTTGATGAGCGGCACGCCCTGGCGTTGCATGTTTGATCCCATGAGTGCGCGATTTGCATCGTCATGCTCAAGGAACGGAATCAGGCTGGCCGCCACGGAGACGAGTTGCTTCAGCGACACGTCCATGTAGTTGACCCGGTCCGGTTCGACTTCGAGGAAGTCGCCCTTGTAACGGACGGAGACCTTCGGTTCGGTGAATTTACCGCGGGCATCCATCGGCGCATTCGCCTGGGCGACCACGTAATTCTCTTCTTGGTCCGCCGTGAGGTAATCGACCTTGTCGGTGACTTTGCCGCCGTCCACCTTGCAATAAGGCGTCTCGATGAAGCCGAATTCGTTGATGCGCGAAAAACACGACATTGACGAGATCAGCCCGATGTTCGGGCCTTCCGGCGTCTCGATCGGACAGATGCGCCCGTAGTGAGACGGATGCACGTCGCGGACTTCGAACCCGGCGCGATCGCGCGACAGGCCCCCTGGCCCAAGCGCGGAAAGCCGGCGCTTGTGCGTCAGCTCGGCGAGCGGGTTGGTCTGGTCCATGAACTGCGAGAGCTGGCTGCGTCCGAAGAAATCGCGGATCACGGCCGAGAGAGCCTTGGGATTGATCAGCTTCTGCGGCGTCATGCCTTCGGTGTTCACGTCGAACAGCGTCATGCGTTCCTTCACCAGCCGTTCCGTGCGGGAAAGTCCCGTCCGGCACTGGTTGGCAAGCAACTCGCCCACGGTCCGCACGCGGCGGCTACCGAGGTGATCGATGTCGTCGGTGCTCCCCTCGCCCCGGCGCAGATTGATGACGTACTGCGTCGCCGCAACAATGTCCTCGTTGGTGATGATGCGCGTCTCGAGATCGACGTCGATGCTGAGTTTCTGGTTGATCTTGTACCGTCCGACGCGGCCGATGTCGTAGCGCTTCGGATCAAAGAACAGCCGCTTGAGCAACGCCTTCGCGTTGGTCACGGTTGGCGGGTCTCCGGGACGAAGGCGGCGATAGATATCCTTCAACGCCTCCTCGGTGTCGTGCGTCGGGTCCTTCTTGAGGCACTTGATGATCGTGTCGTCGTCCTTGATGTCGATGACCTTGACGGTCTTGATATCGAGATCGAGCACCTGGCGGATGACCGCCTGAGTCAGCGGCTCAAACGCGCGCGCAACCACGACATCCGCATTGGCGGTGTCGCGAATTTCCGCGATCAGCACCTTCGTGCCGATGGTCTCGTCGTCGAGATCGGCCTTCAGCTTCAGGTCGGTGATTGTGTAGAAAAGCTTGATGATTTCCTCGTCCGTCGAGTAGCCGAGGGCGCGCAGGAACGTCGTTGCGAGAAACTTCCGGCGCCTCTTCCGCCTATCCAGATGGACGTAGAGCAAATCGCTCGTGTCGTACATCACTTCGAGCCACGAACCGCGGTCGGGAATAATGCGATACGAATAGAGCACCTTGCCGTTGGCGTGGAGGCTCGATTCAAAACAGATGCCGGGCGAGCGGTGCAGCTGGCTCACCACGACGCGCTCGGCGCCGTTGATGATGAACGTGCCCTGCGGCGCCATGAGGGGCAATTCGCCCATGTAAACCCGCTCTTCCTTGACGTTCTTGTCCTCGCGCAAACGGAACGTGACGTAAAGCGGCGCGGCAAAAGTCTGGCTTTCGCGCTGGCATTCCAACGGGCTGAGCTTCGGCTCGCCGATCTCGTAATCGCCGAACTCGAGCTTGATCTTTTCGTCGTAACTTTCGATGGGGAAAACTTCCGAGAACACGGCCTGCAGGCCTTCGTTCTTCCGCTTGGCCAGCGGGATGTCCTTCTGGAGAAAATCGCGGTAGGAATTGAGCTGGACTTCGATCAGGTTCGGCGTCTCGATGGCCTCAGCCAACCGTCCGAAATTGATCCGCTGTCCGGTGGAGCGAGCTTCGCCAAGGGCGTCGGCTGTGCTGTGAAATTTAATCTGCTCGTCGTTAATCGCTGCCATGGGATGTCTGCCTTTCCTTGCTGAACCGAATATGTTGGCCCGGTACCGTCCCGTCACTTTCAGGTGAACGCCCGCCGCCGGACCGCGACGGGCGCACCTGTAAAACTGCTTCTGCGCTTACTTGATCTCAGCCTTGGCGCCAGCCGCCTCGAGCTTCTTCTTGATCTCTTCGGCTTCTTCCTTGCTCGCGCCTTCGCGAACCGTCTTCGGGGCGCCTTCGACCAGGGCTTTGGCTTCCGCCAATCCGAGGCCGGGGACTGCCGCGCGGACTTCCTTGATGACGCCGATCTTGTTCGCGCCGACTTCTTTCAGAATGACATCAAACTGGGTCTTCGCTTCCGCCGCCGGAGCCGCCGCGCCGCCCGCTGCCGGGGCCGCCGCCGCCGCGACCGGAGCCGCTGCGCTGACGCCAAGCTTCGTTTCGAGAAGCTTCACGAGTTCGGAGGTTTCCAGCAGGGTCAACCCGCTGATGTCATTCACTAATGTTTCTAAGTTTGCCATGATGATGTTCTGTTGTTGGAGGCCAGCCTAGTGTCACGCACCCGCGTGATAATTAACTCCGAAGGGCTTCGGAGCTAGGTGGGCCATTTTACTTTTCGTTGCCCTTCAATGGTCCCATGTGAACGCGGCAGCTTGTTAAGATACCACATTTTCATCGAACCGAAAGTCGTTACGCAGCGATTTTTTCCTCCTTGTCGCTGTGTGCTTTAAGTACCTGAGCTATTTGCGAGGCCGGCGTGTTGAGCAGCCGCACCAAATACGAGGCAGGCGCGTTAAGCAGGCCGAGAAGCTTCGCCTGGAGGACGGCCTTCGAGGGCAGGTCGGCCAGGGCCATGATCTGCTCCACGTTGACGACGGTCCTGTCGAGAATGCCCACCTTGAGGGTTGGCTTCTTGAACTCGGCAGCGAAGCCTTTCAGGACTTTCGCCGCGGCGCTGATATCCGTATCGCCGATCACGACAGCCGACTGCCCGTGCAGGTAGGTCTCGATATCCGGCAAGTTCGATCCCTCAAGCGCCCGGCGCAGGAGGTTGTTTTTCACCACGCGGTATTCCGCGTTGGCGCCGGTCAGCCGGTTGCGCAGTTCGTTGAATTGCTCAACGTGCATGCCGGTGTAATCGGTGAGGAGAACATAGGGCGCGCGGTCGACGCGCGTCTTGATCTCGCTGATAATGACATTTTTTTCGGGTCTCATGGAAATAGGCTGGGTTAGGCGCTCAGGAAGGGCGCGATGTCAATGCGGATGCCGGGTGAAAACGTGGACGAAAGCGTGCACGTCTCGATGAACCGGCCCTTTGCCGTCGCGGGACGGCTCCGGACGATCGCTTCGATGACCGCACGGCCATTCGCTTCAATCGATTCGGCGGGGAACGAAAACTTGCCGCACGGAACGTGCAGGTTCGCAGCCTTGTCGAGCTTGAACTCGACGCGGCCCGCCTTGCATTCCTTGACGGCCTTCGCGGTGTCGTCGGTCACGGTGCCAGTTTTGGGATTCGGCATCAGACCGCGCGGCCCGAGGACGCGCCCCAGCTTGCGGACTTCGCCCATGGCTTCGGGAGTCGCAACGGCGACATCGAAATCCTGCCAGCCTTCGGTAACCTTTTTGATCAAGTCTTCAAAGCCGACAAACTCAGCCCCGGCTGCCTTCGCGGCTTCGGCGGCTGCGCCCTTGGCAAATACCAAAACGCGGACGTTCTTGCCCGAACCAGCTGGAAGCGCGACAGTGCCGCGCACCATCTGGTCGCTCTGTTTCGGATCCACGCCCAGCTTGAAGGCGAGATCGATGGTCTGGTCACCCTTGGTTACGGGGACCTGCTTGAGAATCTTCACGGCCTCGCTCCAACTGTAGACTTTGCTTTTGTCCACCAGCTTTGCGGCCGCTTCGTATCGTTTGCTGCGTTTGATTGCCATGTTGTTTTTCTTTCTGTGGTTCAAACGAACCCGAGGGTTCTCCCACTGTTTGTTTTTGACGGAATTACGGAATTTCCAAATTTTCCAAATTAACGGAATTTTTGGTGGGTTCTAAATTAGAGGGTTTCTTTCGTTTCCAATCCTTTTCTATAATTCCGTAAATTTGGTAATTTCGTAGGTGCTTCCCTAGTCGATAATCTCAATGCCCGCCTGCCGCGCCGTTCCGGCGATCACGCGGAATGCCGCTTCGTCGCTCTTGGCGTTCAGGTCCTTGCGCTTGATCTTCACGATGTCCATAACCTGCTTCTTCGTCACCTTGCCGACCTTCGTCCGGTTCGGCTCCTTGGAGCCGCTGGCGATATTGGCCGCTTTCTTCAGCAGTATCGCCGCGGGAGGCGACTTCGTGATGAACGAAAAGGTCTTGTCCTTATAGACAGTGATGACGACTGGAAGGATATTTCCCGCGTCCTTTTGGGTCGCGGCGTTGAATTCCTTGCAGAACGCCATGATGTTAACGCCCTGTTGACCCAGCGCGGGGCCGACGGGAGGTGCGGGATTCGCCGAACCAGCGGGAATCTGCAACCGAATGATGCCTGTTACTTCTTTTGCCATAAATTTAGCTGTGAGTGGTTGTTTCGATGATCTGATCAGAGGGGTAAACGGCCTTGAGGGCGGAGACGCTGCCATATCCGACGGCAAGACCAAGGCCGATCGCGATAATCCGGAAAATAAATGGAGGCCGCATGCCCGATGCGAAGGCGATGACGCGCCAGATACCTACGATCAGCAGGAATCCGCCGGCGTAAGCCACTCCTACGACAATCCGGCCCATGGCATGAGCCATGTACCAGCTGTAGATGCTCATGCCCAGGCCAAGCCCGGCGATGCATAAGGCAGTGATAAAAGATAAGCCTCTCATGTGTTTTTAAGTTTTATCCACCTGCCAGTATTCGAGTTCGAGGCTCGTCGAGCGCCCAAACATATTCACGGAAACCTTCAGCTTGCCGCGCTCCATGTCGACGCCTTCGATCAGCCCTTCCTGGTTCTGGAACGGACCGTCTCCGACCTTCACCTTGTCGCCTATGTTGAAGGCCACCTTCGGCAGCACTTTTTCCTCGCGCTCGCGCATCTGGCCCAGCATCGTCTCGACTTCGCTCGCACGAATCGGCTGGGGATTGTCGCCGTCGGCAAAGCCGATCACGCCGTTGGTTTCGCGCACAAAATACCACGTCCGCTCCACGAGCTTCTTTTCCTCATCGCGCAGGTACATGTCGATATAGACATAACCGGGATGCAGTTTGCGCTCCGACTCGATCTTCTTGCCGCGCTTCACCTCAGAAACCCGTTCCGTTGGGATCACCACCTTGCGGATCAAGTCGCCCATCTCATCGGTTTTGGCACGCCGTTCGAGGCTTTCCTTCACCTTCTTTTCCTGGCCGGAAAGGACGTGCAAGGCATACCACTGCGGCGGCAATTCGGGAGATTGCGGCGTCTCGGTTTCAGAGCTGATTTCGGTGACTTCGGACATAAATTATTTCAGGAGAGCGGTTCCCGTGAGCGCGCCAACCAGGTGTGTGAGAATCCAATCAGACGATGTGACAAATCCGGCCAGCAGAATGACGGAGAGGATGACCACCACGGTCGAATCCCGGAGTTCCTTGTACTTCTTGAAGCCGGTCTGGTTGGGGTCCCACGGCCAGCTGCACTTGTCGAGCTCCACCCGCACCTCGTTGATGAACTTGAAAATTGTAACGCGAAAAACGAAAAATAGCGCCACCGCCAACAGGGCGACTATGGAGTAACCGACCATCGCGTAGCCAAGCGTAATCGCCACGATAGCGGCGACGACCAAGATGAAGCTAATAGTCCAGATATTCATGAGTTGGTTTTAAATTCGTCCAGGGCAGGAGGGACTCGAACCCCCAACCCTCGGTTTTGGAGACCGGTACTCTACCAATTGAGCTACTGCCCTCTACTCCTGGACGATTAAAAATGCTTTTGTGTTATTTTGACGCCGAAACCGCCGGACCTGCGGAAGCCCGTTCAGGCCCTCCGAGATTCGACGGTTTAGCGCGATTCTTTCTGTTGATTACGCGATAATTTCAGTAACGCGACCGGCGCCGACCGTCTTGCCGCCCTCGCGGATGGCGAAACGAATCTGCTTTTCCATGGCGATAGGCTGGATCAATTCCACTTCGATCTCAACATTGTCGCCGGGCATGACCATCTCGACGCCCTCTTTAAGCTTCACGTTTCCGGTCACGTCCGTCGTGCGGAAGAAGAACTGGGGGCGATAGCCGTTGAAGAACGGCGTGTGGCGTCCGCCTTCTTCCTTGCTCAGCACATAAACCTGGCCCTTGAACTTCGTGTGCGGCTTGATCGAACCCGGCTTGGCGATGACCTGCCCGCGCTCAACGTCTTCCTTCTTGATGCCGCGCAGCAGCACACCGACATTTTCGCCGGCTTCCGCCGTGTCGAGGAGCTTCTTGAACATTTCGATGTCGGTGACGGTCGTCTTCGTCGTGTCCTTGAGGCCCACGATTTCAACTTCTTCCATCTTCTTGAGAACACCGCGTTCGACGCGGCCCGTCGCGACCGTGCCGCGACCTTCAATGTTGAACACGTCTTCGACCGGCATGAGGAACGGCTGATCCTTCGGGCGTTCCGGAACCGGGATGTACTCGTCGACCGCGTTCATGAGATTCATGATTTCCTTCTCGTAGGCCGCGTCGCCTTCGAGCGCCTTGAGGGCCGAGCCCTTGACGATCGGAATCTTGTCGCCGGGAAATTCATACTGCGTGAGCAATTCGCGAACTTCGAGTTCCACGAGTTCCAGCAGTTCCTTGTCATCGACCATGTCGACCTTGTTCAGGAATACGACCAGTGCCGGAACGCCGACCTGGCGGGCGAGAAGAATATGCTCGCGGGTTTGGGGCATCGGGCCGTCCGCCGCGCTGACAACGAGGATCGCGCCGTCCATCTGAGCCGCGCCGGTGATCATGTTCTTGATATAATCGGCGTGACCGGGACAGTCGACGTGCGCGTAGTGGCGCTTTTCAGTCTGGTACTCAACGTGGGTCGTGTTGATCGTGATACCACGCTCTTTTTCCTCCGGAGAGTTGTCGATTTCCGCGTAGCCCTTGGCCGTCGCGAGGCCTTTTTTGGCCAAAATGCTGGTGATCGCCGCTGTGAGGGTCGTCTTGCCGTGGTCGACGTGTCCAATCGTACCGATGTTCACGTGCGGTTTGTCGCGTTTGAATGCTTCCTTAGCCATGTTCGTTACTCCTGAGTTTCTATCTTTTATTTCGGCTGACCCTGCCTGGCGTGCGCCCGGCCCGGCCAACCCGTCGTGGTTAAATTCGTTCTGCTCCTTCGAGTTCTCTTTCCGCCTACTACCTACCGACCAGGGGCAAGCCCATGACCGGGTTTGAACCGGTGACCTCATCCTTACCAAGGATGTGCTCTACCGACTGAGCTACATGGGCACTTACTTGATTGACACCGAGCAAGTGGCCGTGAAGCCAACCCGGCCCCTATCTTTACTTGACCTGTCCCTGTGATAAAGGCAAAAAGTCCACGCCCGAATTTAAAAACTTACGCCTCAAATTCAGGAGTGGCCTCGTTCTTGCTTCATCATGTGCGAAGCGTTTGGGGATGTCAAAAAGTTTTTTGAAAAAAAATTAGGGCTTCCTGGGTGAAGTCGAGACGATTGCCTCCGCAATGTTATTAATTCGGATGCCTTTGCTAGCGAACAGGAAAGGAAACCCTCCATCATCGCTGCTTGCTTTCCCAAGGCGCTTCGGTTTTTCTTCATGCGATGTCATTATGCCTTTCTCTCCGTTGGGCGGCCCTTTGTCTGATGCTCTCTGCAATCCCAGCGATTGCCGGAGAACTCTCCCCCCTCGCCCCGACACCCGACTGGTCCGCGCTGGAAGCCTACCAGCAAACCATTACTCGCCAAGAATTTACACGCCTTGTCAACCAGGTCTATTCCATCGACGGCTCCTTCTGGAATTACACCGACATCAATGACAAACGGGTCGTCATTTGCTCCGATACCGCCAAAGCCCACCCTCTCTTCACCCTCCATTTTGCCGCCAGCGACAGCACCTGCGCGCCGTTGCCCTATTACTACCGAACCCAAGCCACATCCCACGATCCGGCCCGCCCGCTTAAAGGCATCCGGATTGCCCTCGACCCCGGCCACATCGGCGGCGACTGGGCCCAGCTTGAAGCCCGCTACTTCAAGCTCGACGGCGATCCGCCCGTTGAGGAAGCCAAACTCAACCTCATCACCTGCCAGCGGCTCGCCGAACGCCTCCAGGCCGATGGCGCGGACATCATCTGGGCCAAGCACGACTTCGAGCCGGTCACCCATCTTCGCCCCGACGACCTCCATCGCGAAGCCATCGCCGCCCTCGCGCTCTCGGGCCGCACAAGTTCGAACAGCTCCGGCTACACGCCGTCGTTTCTCTTCGGACTTCCCCTGCCCCACATGTTCAGGCGCACCAATCAGGCCGCGACCGAATCGAGAATCGACAACGAAGCCGCCCTCCTTTTTTATCGCGTCGCCGAAATCCGCGCGCGCGGCGACGTCGTCAACAAGCAGCATCCCGACCTCACCATCTGCGTCCATTACAACGCCGACGACTGGGGCGATCCCGACCATCCGACGCTGACCGATCACAGCCGCCTCGTCATCTTCACCAACGGCGCCTACGAAAAATCGGAGCTCGCCTACGACGACTATAAATACGACATGCTCCGCAAGCTCCTCGATCGCACCGCCGTTCAGGAAGAGCGCGGCTGCGCCTTTGTGGGCCAGGCCATGCTCGACGCCCTCAAGTATCCCCCGGAAGATTATCCAGGAACCTATTTCGCCCACCACGTTACCGATGTCCCGAGCGTCTACGCCCGCGACCTCCTCGCCAACCGCATCTATCATGGCCCGGTCATCTACTGCGAAGGCCCCTACATGAACGCCCGCGACGCCTATTACCGGATCATCGCCGGCGATTATCTCGGCGAGCGGACCATCCAAGGCCAGAGCATCCCCAGCATCTATCGCGTCTACGCCGCCGCCGTCGAAAAAGGCGTCCTCGAATATTTTGGCGTGAAGTAGCTGAAATAAAAGCGTTCTCTAAAAAGTCCGTCATCCTGAGCGAAGGCTGCGGTGCTGCGCACGGCAGTTGTTTCTCTGCGAAGCCCATACTGCCCTGCGCAGCAGCGAGCCGCAGTCGAAGGACCTAGCCTGACGAGGCCAACCGTGAGAATGGCGTTACTCAATTCCGAATCAAAAGGCACGCTTCCCGCCCGTTCAGCATGAGCGGATGCGCCATCCACAAAGAAAACTCATCGATAGGGCTATAATTTTTGCCAAAAAGCGGAACAAGGTCCTTCGACTGCGGCTCGGGCAAACCTTGAGGGATAAAGAAGTCACCTGCTCGCCTTCGCTCAGGATGACGGACTCTTAAAAGAAACGCTCCCGTCCAACTACTGTGACGTCGGCAGCGGCGGATGATTCTCCGAATCCCTCTGCGACCGGATGGAAAAATTGCTCCCGTTTTGAGTCCGATTCTCAGGCTGAGTAAACTGCGACGAATCATCGCCGCTGCTCTTCTGCTGCGCCACGCTCAACTGGCTTTTGGCATGATCGAGCCGCACCTGCGCCTTTGCCAGATCGTTCCGCGCGTCTTCGAGATTCTCCCGGTCCGACGACTTCATCACGCGCGACTCGATTTCCTTCACCGTGTTTTTCTGGTCTGAGATTTTGTCATCGTCCTTGCTGTTGGCTATCAGCCTCTCCAGCTTCGCCTCGGCCGAGCGCCATTCCGATTTGCCCGACGATGACATCCCCGACTCCGCCTTCTCCTTCGCCTGGTCAAAATCGGACTGCGCCTGGTCGACCTGCTTTTGCGCATCCGACACGTTGCTCTTCAGGCTCGAAACCGACGTGTCAGCACGCGCTGCCGTCGAAAGAAAAAGCGATACGGCAACCCCCATCAAAAAGAATATCTTCATTTTTTGCCTTTCCAGACAGGTTCACCCACGCCTTGACCTGTCTTTGCAAAAACCTACTCAACTCCGCCCGAAAATCAATTTTGAGCAAGGACCATTCGACATTCTTTGTGTTCTTTTGCGGCTAAAACGCTAGCCTGCCCGGATGGAATTGCCGGTGGAACTCTTTCTCGCGCTGCGTTACCTGCGCCCGCGCCGCACCTTTGTCTCCGTGATCACGGTACTCTCCTTCCTCGGGGTCACCCTCGGCGTCGGCGCCCTCATCGTCGTTCTCTCCGTCATGGCCGGATTCCAGCAGCGGCTCACCGAAAAAATCATCGGCTTCAACGCCCACATCACCGTCGCCCCCATCGACGGCTCCGTCCTTTACGACTACGACAAACTCGTCGACCTCATCCGCAAACAGCCCGGCGTCGAGGCCGCCAGCCCCATCATTCGCGGCCCGGTCCTGGTCGAGCACAACCACACCATGTCGCCCGCCTACATCAAAAGCGTCCCCGAGGATGGCGATGATCCCGTCCTGCCCATCAAAAAATACCTCAAAATGGGCGATTGGGAATTGCACGGCGACTCCGTCATCGTCGGCAAGCAATGGGCCATGCGAAACGGCGCGTTTCCCGGCGATAAAATCACCATCTATGGCGCGGCCCAGGTCGAGAGCTTCCTCCATCGCAATGACAAAAACCAGACCATCGCCCTCCCCGAAGAACCCATCATCCGCGGCGTCTACGAGACCGGCCAGTTCGATTACGACCTCAATTTTCTCCTCGTCTCCACCGAAATGGCCCAGCACATCTGGGGCATGCCCGACGGCGTCCACGGCATCGCCGTGCGCGTTAAAGACCTCGATCACGCGGAAGCGGTCAAGGACCAGCTCAATAAAATCCTGCCGCACAGCCTCTACGCGCGCACATGGATGGACGACAACCGCGATCTCTTCAACGCCGTCGGAATCGAGCGCGTCGTCATGGCCTGCATCCTCTGCCTCATCCTCATGGTCGCCGCGTTCGGACTTTGCAGTACGCTCATCACCGTCACCGTCCAAAAATCGCGCGAGATCGGCCTGATGAAGGCCCTCGGCGCGAACGACGCGCAGGTCTGCGGAGTCTTCCTTTTCCACGGCACCGTCGTCGGCGTTGTCGGCGCCATCAGCGGCTCCATCCTCGGCCTGCTGATTCTCCACTACCTCAACGTCATTCGCGATTTCCTCCTCTACGCCTTCCACATCCAGGTCTTCGCCAGCTCCGTTTACGGCCTGCCCGAAATCCCCGCCGTCGTCAACCCGGCCAACATCGTCATCATCGCCGTCTCCGCCGTCGTCATCTGCGTCCTCGCTGCGCTGATCCCCGCCGTGAGCGCCGCAACGCTCGCGCCCGCGCGCGCTTTGCGTTATGAATAACGTCGTCATCCCGCCCATGAAACAACGCCTTCTCATCGCCGCCCTGATCGGACTCTACGCCGCGCTCCTTCTCCCCCTCAGCGCGCAAACAGGCCCGAACGATTCCGTCGGGCCGATGGCCAAAGTCACCCTGCACATCGGCAAAGCATCGCTCACGACCACCATCGCCGTCACGCATGCGCAGCAGGAACGCGGCCTCATGTACGTCACCCAAATGCCCGACAACGCCGGCATGATTTTTCTTTTGCCCAAGATCCAAACCGCGACCTTCTGGATGAAAAACACGCTGATTCCCCTCTCCGTCGCCTTCATCGACAAGGACGGCGTCATCCTCGAAATCCACGACATGAAGGCGCTTGACGAAAGCATCACCCGCAGCGACAGCGACAAAGTCGCCTACGCCCTCGAAACCAATCTCCATTGGTTCGCCCTCAACGGCGTCAAACCCGGCGACAAGCTCGATCCCGCGCCCGGCACGCTCGCGCCTCACGCACCCTAAGAAAAGAAACCCTTTCGACAGAAAAACATGAAAGCATGAATACATGAAATGAAAATGAGGAGGATCAAACTTTTGATCCTTCCTGTTTTCATGATTTCATGTCTTCTTTTTAAAAAACTCCTTCCCTCCAATTTCGTTAATTTGGTGAATTTGGTAATTTGGTTATGCAGTGCCTTTTTCTTATTTCACTGTTTTTGCGATAGAACCAGAAATGATTCCCTCTTTTTTTGCGTTCTTTGTGTTCTTTTGTGGCTAACCTTCAGTCTGATTCTATGCCCCTCCCCATCGACTATCACACCCATCCCCAAGCCCACAGCGTCAAGCCCTACTCAAGCGCACTCCTCCAGCCGTGGGCCGTCAGCGCCCGCGAACGTGGCCTCAAGGAAATCGCCTTCACCGACCACGACCGCTATCACCAAGGCGTCAATTTCGACGAGATCGACAAGCTTCGTGCCGCCAATCCCGACTTAAAAATCCTCGCCGGCATCGAACTCGACAACGACCCCGAGACGGGGAAAGCGGGCCGCGCCTGGGTGGAAAAAAACTGGGACAAACTCGACTTCGTTCTCGGCTCCGCGCATTACCTGCCTCCCGAAACCGAGATGTTCGACCAGGTCACACGCAAGGACGAATTCGCCAAGCGCGACCTGCCCGCCGATTGCGTGACCTACATCGCCGAGCTCGAAGGCATGATCGACCGGGGCGGCATCGATTGCCTCGCCCATCTCGACCTCATCAAAATCCACGGCGTCTGGCAACCCGAAGGCGGACTCGTCCCCTATTTTCGCACGCTCCTCGAACGCATCCACCGCGAAAACCTCGCCATCGAAATTAGCACGGCGGGCTGGCGCAAGCCCGTCGGCGAGCAATATCCCCACGTCGACATCATCCGCGCCGCGCAGCAACTCGGCATCCCCTTCACCCTCGCCAGCGACGCCCATTCTCACGCGCAATTGGCGGAATTTTACGCACCGCTTGCGGAACTCCTCGCCCGCCTCGGCATCCGCGAAGTCGCCGCGTACGAAAAGCACAAGCGCCACATGATACCTTTGACGTAGGCAACTTCCGCTTTCGCGGCTCGGCCCCATTTGACTCCTTACCCGATCTCCCTTTACTTAGAGACAAGCTCTGAGGCCAGGCATGGAACACGATTTCGAAGCCAATTTTTTCACCCTGCTCGAATTTCTCGATGTCGGCAGCCGTCTTGAAATAGAGAGTGTCTGCGTGCGCACAACCGCCCAGCCCCAGGAAATCATCTGCAAGCAGGGCGACCACGCCCACTGCGTCTACATCGTCGTCGAAGGCGTGGTCGAGGCGCTTACCCACAGCCCCGACGGCCAGCAAACCCGCTCCGTCGCCTACATGGGCCGGGGCGATTTCTTCAGCGAGCTCGCCGTCCTGACGGGCCATCCGTGCATGGCAACCGTCCGCGCGTGCGAAGACACGCAGCTTCTCCAAATCGAAAAAATGGCATTCCTCAGTTTGCTCGAAAAAATCCCCAAAATGGGCGCCTATTTCACCCGCAACCTCGCCCGGCGTCTGCACAAGACCGCCACTGAGGCGCACGTCGACGTCTACTCCCTCGACCTCGCCGGGAACCTCCGACACTTCGACCTCCTCGCCATCTTCCAGGCCATCGCCCGCATGGGCAGCAGCGGAGAACTCCATCTCAACAACTCCGCCAACGAAATCGTCGGCAGGTTCTTCTTTCGCGAAGGCCGCGCCGACCACGCGCGCTTCATCCATCTCGAAGGCCTCGAAGCCATCTGGCAGAGCTTCGAGCAGTCAAACGCCGACGGCACCTTCACGTTCCAGATCGCGGAGCACCCCAGCCTCCCCTTCAACGAAAAATACCTCATCAAACTCCCCTGCTCCGACCTGATCACGCAGGGAATCATCCGCCGCAACGCCTACGAGGCCCTTCCCGAACCGCTCCGCAAAATGGAAGGCAGCCTTGGCCGCCTCAGCCAATCGCTCGCATGGATCGATCCCGAGACCAAGCCCCTCGCCGAACACATCTGGGAACTCATCGCCCGGCGGCCTCAGGCGCTCGACAGCTTGTGGCGCAGGGTGAATTATTCCTCGCTCACCTTCCTCGAAGCCGTCCGCCAACTCGTCAGCACCGGCCAGGCTGAAATCTTGACGACGGCCCCGTCCGAATAGGAGACCTCACAAAAAGTCCCTTTTGGCTGACAAGCCGAAGGCTTACGACAATCACCGCGCCATCTAATCCCCGATGTCCAATCGGGACATTAGACCGCTTTGGAATGTAATTTAGTAAAAACAATTCTGTCATCCCGAGCTTGTCGAGGGATCAGCCTCCGGTGGGTTATGCTACATCTTCTGGTAGCTGATCCCTCGACAAGCTCGGGATGACAGAGCTTTTTTACCAAGTAATGGCTACAGGTGGTAATAATTCACTTTTCCGTCACCTCGAATTGCGCGCCATTCGCTCCCTGCGCCGCGTCGGAGCTTCCGCCCACCCAGACCTGGTACTCGGTCGGCTCGATGACGCGGGCCATGTCGAGGTTATAATAGGAGAGCTCGCGGAAGCCGAGGGTGAAATCGAGATGCCTCGTCTCGCCCGGCTTGAGCGTCACGCGCTGGAAGCCCTTGAGTTCCCGCACCGGCTCCTCGACGCTGCCGCCCGTGTTGCGGATATAAAGCTGCGCGACTTCCGTCCCGGTCACCGGGCCGGTGTTCGTGACATCCGCCGTCACTTCGATTTCGCTGGGCGGCGCCAAAAAGCGGCTCCGTTTCGGATGGGCCATGTCCTCGGAAGCAATGGCGGCATGGCTCAGCTTCACATTCGAGTAGGCGAACGTCGTGTACGAAAGACCAAAGCCGAAAGGAAAAAGCGCCGCGTTGGTTTCATCGATATAACGCGAATAATATTTGTCCTCGCCCGTGGGTGGGTGGGTGAGATCGATGTCGTCGGCGGGGCGACCCGTCGGGAGTTGATTGTAAAAGAGCGGCTCCTGCCCGACCGCGCGCGGGAAAGTCGCGGGCAGTTTGCCGCTCGGGTTGACGTCGCCGAAGAGAATGTCCGCGACCGCCGGGCCCGCCTCGATGCCCGGATACCAGGCTTCGAGAATCGCAGGCACATGCGCCGCCGCCCATTTGATGGCGAGCGGACGTCCGTCGAAAAGGACGAGCACGGTCGGCTTGCCGAGCTGCGTGATCGCCTCCAAAAGCTGCTCCTGGTTGCCGGGCAGATCGAGGCGCGTCACGGAAGACGACTCGCCCGTCATCTTCGGCGCCGATTCGCCGAGCGCGAGGATGACGACGTCGGCCTTTCGCGCGGCGGCAAGCGCCTCGTCGAACCCGGCATCGGAATCGGTGAGTATCTCGGTCCCTTTCGCGTAATAGAGCTTTGTTTTGGCGGCGTCGCAGCGGGCCTGCAAGGTCGTGCGCAACGTCACGGCGTCCTTTGGATCGCCTGCGGCGGCCCATGACCCGAGCATGTCGATTTGTGAATCGGCCAGCGGCCCGATCAGCGCGATGGCGGGCGTGTTCGCGGCGATGGGCAGAGTTTTTCCCACGTAGGGAATCGGGTTTGCGCTGTTCTTGAGGAGCACAAGCGTCTCCTCGGCGGCCTTGCGGGCCAGCGCGCGTTTGTCCGGCGTGGCGGCGTAGGGCGCGCGCGTTTCGTCGGCGTAGGGATGGTCGAATAACCCGAGCGCGAACTTGACCCGCAGCACGCGCCGCGCGGCTTCGTCCACCACCGATTCAGGCAGTTCGCCCGACTTCACCAGCGCGGCCAGGCGCGTGCGGTAGAGATCGCTCATCATGTCCATGTCGACGCCGGCGGAGATCGCCTTGCGCGCCGCCACCGCGCCGGTGCTGGCCACGCCATGCGCGATAAGTTCCCGCACCGCGCCGTAATCGCTCACCACGAATCCGTCGAAGTCCCATTCCTGGCGCAGGATTTTTGTCAGCGTGAACGGGTCGGCGGTGGCGGGCACGCCGTTGAGCGGATTGAACGCGCTCATCACCGTGGCCGATCCTGCATCGATCGCCGCATGATAAGGCGGCAGGTAAACCTGGCGCAGGGTCAGCTCCGACATATCCACCGTGTTGTATTCGCGGCCCGCGTTCGGCGCGCCGTAAGCGGCGAAATGTTTCACGCACGCGGCGATGGAGTCGGGCCTGCCCAGGTCCTTGCCTTGGTAGCCTCGGACATACGCGCCCGCCATCACGGAGCCGAGATAGGTGTCCTCGCCCGCGCCTTCGGTGATGCGGCCCCAGCGCGCATCGCGGGCGATGTCGACCATCGGCGAGAACGCCCAGCGGACGCCGTCAGCAGAGGCTTCGCTCGCAGAGACGCGCGCGGCCTGCTCGACGATGTCCGGGTCGAAGCTCGATGCCAGCGCCAGCGGCACGGGAAAGATCGTCCGCTCGCCGTGAATCACGTCGTAGCCGAAGAGAAGCGGGATGTGGAGCGGACTTTTTTCCACCGCGAGATGCTGGAACTGGTTGCTGAGCTTCGCGCCCACCACGTTGAACAACGAGCCGACCTGGCCCTGCACAATCAGATCGCTGTAATTATTCTGCGCGGCGCCCGGCCCTGTGAGCTCGCCGGAGGTGTATTGGGTTAATTGTCCGATCTTTTGCTCCAGGGTCATCTTGGCGAGGAGATTTTCCACGCGTTCATTGAGGTCCTTGTCGGTCAACTGCGCGTTGGGGATGGAAACAGGCGCGGGGACGGGCCTCGGCTCGACCGGCCAGGGATTGGGCAGGTAAGGCCCCAAGCCGCAGAACAGCCCGGCGAACAGGAGCACCAGGACGAGGAGCGCAGGGACAGCCGTTTCCCGGTGGGGAAGCTCAATCCGGATGACACGATAAGGTTTCGACATCGTTTATGCGGGCGCCTGCAAAAGAATCGGGGCACCCTCTCCAAATTGGATCATTCAGCGAATCAAGCAAGTCTGCATGTAGTCGTTGAAGTCTTTGGGTAGCCGTCGCAGGCCCTCGCGGCGGTGCAGTTGTAGCGGCGGTCTATGACCGTCGCATTTTACTGCCGCTGAGCCTCCGTCGAGTTCGCGAGAAGTTTGTCTCTGATAAAACCAATGAACGCAGTTGTGACCTGATCTCTCGGCAATGTGATGAATTGATGATTGGCGTAGAGCAGGAGATAATTTGTTGGAAATTCCCACAATTCGGTAAACAACAGCCATTTCATATCGGATTTTCCCATTGCCGATTCTACCGTTAGGCCAGAGTCACTTACTGTCACGGAGAATCTGCCGTTATCGAGGAGGGCCAGTCTCTTCAGACTTTCTTGGATCCTAAACCAATATCCCAGAATAAGCATTGTCGGGATGGTCAGCGCGGTGACGATGCCGAATGCCTGTAGCCATGGCGAAACCTCGAAAAAGAAAAAGGAAACTAGGACGAAAATCATGGCAATCGACATCCACAGCATCCTTTTGAGATAGACTCTCTTGATATAATTGCAGATCGCCTGCTTTAGAAGCGCCCGATTGTAACAGAGAGCCGCTGTCATGTTTTAGAGTCTAACGGCGGCTGATCCTTCGACAAGCTCAGGATGACTGGCAGAAAAAACAACGACGGTCATGGACCGCCGCTACATCAAAACACCTGCGGCATTCCCTCGACGAGGAAGCGTATCTTTTGCAGGACGCCCGCGTTGCTGCCGGCCAGCATGAGGCGTTGCGCGGGTTCGTGCATCGGTTCGTAGCTGAGGCGATAGGTTCCAAAATGCATGGGGATCAATATCTTCGATTTCAGTTCGTGGAACGCCTGCACGGCTTGTTCGGGGCCCATGTGGACATCGCGGAACGAGGGCGGCTCGTATGCGCCGATGGGCAGAAGCGCGATCTCGGGCGCGAGGCGGCGCCCAATCTCGCGAAAGCCGGAGAAGTAGGCCGAGTCGCCGCAATGATAAATCCGGCGTCCCTCGAAAGAGACGACGTAACCACCGTAGCCGCGATGCTGGTCGTGTAGCACGCGCGCGCCCCAATGCTTGGCCGGGGTGAAAGTGATCTTGAGGCCGCGATATTCCCATTCATCCCACCAGTTCATTTCCTGCACTTTCTCGAAGCCGAGATCGTGCACGAGGCTGGTCACACCGGACGGCACGACGATGGGCTGGCGTGCAGCGACCGCGCGTAGCGTCCGGCGGTTGAGGTGATCGAAATGGGCGTGAGTGATCAAGACCAGGTCGATGTTGGGGAGGTCGTCGATGGCAAGCCCGGCGCGCTTGAGACGCTTGATGACGATCAGCCAGTTGGCCCAGTTGGGATCGACCAGGATATTGTGCTTCGGCGTTTGGATGAGAAACGATGCGTGGCCGATCCAGGTGAGTGCGATCTGCCCCGGCTGGAGTTTCGGGAAAACCGGGTGATTCACCACGCCCGACTTGCGCGAGAAGAAGGAGGGAATCAGCACCTCCGTGATGAAATTGCGCTGGGTCCAGCGGGTCGCCTTTTTCTTTTCTTTTCTGCGTTTGGGAGGAGGTGCAACCATTTCTACCATTTCTATCCAATCAAAGTGCATCAGGCTGGCGCTGACGCAACCGTTGGTGCATTCTGGCGCGAAGCTGCGGATAATGAAACGTGATTTTTTAATATGAGCGGTCATCCAGACAAGGAAACGTTGCGTCGCGAGATGCGCGCGCGTCTGCTTGCGATGGAACCGGCCCTTCACGCCGAGGCCTCGCTCGTGATCTGCCAGGCGGCGGCGAACCTGCCCGCTTTTATCGAAAGCCAATGCGTTGCGCTGTTCGCTCCCCTGCCCTCGGAGCCGGATATCCACCCGCTGATCGAGGAAGCGTGGGCGCAGGGCAAGCAGGTCGTCCTGCCGCTGATGCTCAAGCGCGGCTCGACACCCGAACTCGACTGGCACCGGGTCGCAAATTGGAATGAAGTCGTTGTGCAGGGGCCGATGGGCCTGCGCGAGCCCGATCCGCTGCACTGTCCTCGCATTCCCATCGAGCAACTCGATTGCGTCTTCGTTCCCGGCGTGGCCTTCGATCAGGATGGTTTCCGGCTCGGTCGCGGCGGCGGTTTTTACGACTGCTTTCTGGATCAGGCGCCGTCGACGCTGCCGTGCGTCGGCCTGATGTTCAGCCTGCAACAAATTCCTGCCGTTCCCCGCGAATCGCACGACCAGGCGTTGCGGAGCGTGATTACCGAGGATGGGGTGGTCTCGTTTAGGTAGCCATGGACCTCTGGGCGACGGTGCCTTCTTTCCCTCGTTCCCAAACTCCATTTGGGAACGCAATTGCTGAGGCAATTCCATTGCCGATCTCAGCGCGACATTGCTCATTTTAGTTACCGCAAAATGGAATTTCGCGAGGAGCAGGAGGCGTTCCCAAGTGCAACTTGGGAACGAGGAACCGGCACGACGGCCAAAAGCGGATTTGACATCGCGCCCTCCGCCACGGAAGGTTCTGTTATGATCACACGACTGCTTCACACCCGTTATCGGGTCAATGACCTGGAAAAAACCGCCACGTTTTACAAGGATGTCCTCGGGCTGAAGGAGATTTCGCGCAACACATCGCCGCGCGGTTCGACGCTCGCGTTCTTCCAAGTGCCGGGCAGCGAGGAGACGATTGAGATTTGCCACTATCCCAAGAGCGGCCCGGTGGTCGTGCAGGCCGACTTGACTCACATCGCATTCGAGGTCGACGATCTCGATGCCTTCGCGAAGGCCGCCGCGGCAAAGGGTTTTCCGCTGAGCGATGGGCCGACGGTGACCGGATCCGGCAGCAAAATCGCTTTCATTGACGGGCCGGAAGGCTATGAATTCGAGCTGATCGAGAAAAAGAAATAGCCGCGAAAGCACACAGAGGATCACAAAGGATTTTTGAACCCTCCCCTTTTGGATTTTTTACGATCTTTTATGGCTAAAGGCATATCATGAGAACCGTCCGCATCGCCGCGAGTCTGCTTGCCTCCGACCTGGGGCGGTTGGAGCAGGAAGTGCGTCGGATGGAGGAGGCGCAGATTGACGCGCTGCACATCGACGTGATGGACGGCCACTTCGTTCCCTACTTTGCCTTCGGGCCCGATGTGGTGCAGTCGGTGCGCAAGCTAACCCGGCTGCCGATTGAGGTGCACCTGATGATTCAGCAGCCGGATCGCTATGCGCGCGCATTTGTCGAGGCGGGTGCCGACCTGATCATCGTGCATTTGGAGGCCTATCACGATCCGCGCCAGACGATTGCCATCGTGCAGGAGATGGGCTGCAGCTGCGCGCTGGCTATCAACCCGATGACGCTGGTGGAAAACACCTACTCGCTGCTGAAAACCGCGGACCAGTTGCTTTGCATGTCGGTGAATCCCGGTTTCATGGGACAGCCGTTCATCATCGAGGTACTGGAAAAAGTGCGCCTGGCTCAGGCTTATCGCGACAAGAACCATTTGCAATTCGACATCTCCATCGACGGCGGCGTGACGGACGAGACCGTGGGGCCTTGCGTGACGTCCGGCGCGAATCAAGTCGTGGTGGGCCGGCCGCTCTTCGGGCTGAAGGATGCCGGCGAAGCAACGCGGCTGCTTCGCGCGCGCGCAAATGAGGTTGGCGCGGGGGGGTGATTTTCATCCCTTGCTTTTAACGCTATAGCGTCTTATTATCGTCCATATGACGACCCTATCTCCCACCAAGGCTCGCAGCAATCTAACCGCCTGGTTGAAAAAAGCCGCTGCAGGCGAGGACATTGGCATTCTCTTTGGCGACCAGGTTATTGCGCTCCGGCCTGTTGAAGTGGAATCAACCGATTACGCGGAAAAGGAATATGGAGTGACAAAGGAGCAGTTGAAACAATTCGCCGAGCACATGGATGTCAAAATCAAAAAGAATCGCAAAGCAGGCAGCTACCGAGTCTACAACGGAAACATCGAAGACCTCCTTAAGGATTGAAATTGACGCGACCCTTCGCGAACGCTTTCGATCTTTCAATCTTCAAGAACGCCAGCAGATTGGTTTGACCATCAATCAAGCCGTTGCCGCTTGGGGACATCCTCATCTTCACGCAGGCGTAGGTATTCGCAAGATGACCCACAGCTATTTTGAATGTCGCTCTGGCCTGCACACCCGCCTGGTTTTCAAGGTACTAGGAAGCGAAGCTCTTCATTTTGTGTTTATGGGCAATCACGATGAAATCCGCCGCTTCATCAAATCGAGTCGGTAGTCATCCAAAAAACCTCGCTTCCTTTGTCCGAAGGATCAGCTACACTATCTGCTCCCATGTCGGACCAGGCCCTTACCCGTAATTTTTGCATCATCGCACACGTCGACCACGGCAAGACGACGCTCTCGGACCGCCTTTTGCAGACGACCCATACCGTCAGCGACCGCATCCTCACCGCGCAGCACCTCGACTCGATGGATCTCGAGCGCGAGCGCGGCATCACAATCAAGGCGCACCCGGTGACGATGGGCTACAAGGCCAAGAGCGGTACGGTCTACATGCTGAACCTGATCGACACTCCCGGCCACGTCGATTTCGCGTATGAGGTCTCGCGCAGCCTTTCCGCCTGCGAAGGGGCGCTGCTCATCATCGACGCCGCGCAGGGAGTCGAAGCGCAGACCGTGGCCAATGTCCATCTCGCGAACAAACAGGGGCTGAAGCTTATCCCGGTCATCAACAAGATCGACCTGCCCAACGCCGATATCGAGACCTGCAAGCGGCAACTCGAGGACGTCCTTTCCATTCCCGCCGAGGAGTCGATCCTGGCCAGCGCCAAGAACGGCATCGGCATTGAGGGCATCCTCGAGGCGATCATCGAGCGCATTCCGCCACCACGCGTTTACGATGATGACTACACCCGCGCGCTGGTTTTTGATTCGCTCTTCGACACCTATCGCGGGGTCGTCAATTACGTCCGCGTCTTCTCCGGCGAAATCAAGACCGGTACACCCATCCTGCTGATGGGTTCCAACGGCCGTTATGACGTCAAGGACGTCGGCATCTTCAATCCCAAGCAGATCCGCACCGATGTGCTGCAAGCGGGCCAAGTCGGCTATCTCATCGCGAATATCAAGACAACCGCCGAGGTAAAAATCGGCGATACCATCACCAACGCGCAGAAACCAGCGCCGGAACCGCTGCCCGGCTTCAAGACGATCACGCCGATGGTCTACAGTGGCATCTATCCGATCGACACATCGCAGTTTGAGCAGCTTAAGCTCGCCATCGGCAAGCTGCAGCTCAATGACGCCGCACTGACCTATACCACGGAGAGCTCGGTCGCGCTTGGCTTCGGCTTTCGTTGCGGCTTTCTCGGATTGCTTCACATGGAAATCGTGCAGGAGCGTCTGCGCCGCGAATATCAGATGGACATCATCGCAACCTACCCCAGCGTGGTCTACGAGGTCACGCGCACCAACGGCGAGGTGTTTCGGATCGACAACCCGATGCAAATGCCCGATCCGTCGGTGATCGAATCAATCGCGGAACCGATGGTGAAGGCGTTCATCATGATCCCGAACGACAACATCGGCGACATCATGCAGCTCGTGATGGAGAAGCGCGGGACCTGCGATCACACCGAATCGCTCGACGGCAAGCGCGTGATGCTCCATTGCGATCTGCCGCTCAATGAAATCCTGGTCGACTTTAACGACCGCATCAAATCGATCACGCGCGGCTACGGCAGCATGGATTACGAGAACGCACCCTATCGGATCTCCGACATGGTGAAGATGGACATGCTGGTCAACGCGGAACCGCTCGATGCGTTTTCCTGCATCGTGGAGCGCAGCAAGGCGGCGGCGCGCGGGCGTCACATCGCGGCGAAACTCAAGGAAGTGATCCATCCGCATCTTTTCAAGATCGCGATCCAGGCGGCCATCGGCGGAAAAATCATCGCGCGCGAGGACGTGAAGTCGGTCGGCAAGAATGTGACCGCCAAGTGCTACGGCGGCGACATCACGCGAAAGCGCAAACTTCTCGAAAAGCAAAAGGAAGGCAAGAAGCGGATGAAGTCCATCGGCAGCGTCGATATTCCGCAGGAGGCGTTTATTGCGGTGCTCAAGTCAGAGAACAAATAATTTTAACAGGAAGACATGAAATCATGAAATACATGAAGGAACATAATGTGGATACATCCGATGTCTCTCAGCCAGACACCGCACAGAAACGTGTCCATTACCGGAAGCTTGCTTTCAAAAATTATCCAGCATTGTGCGCTCATTGTGGTTTTGGAATCGAAGCCGTTTTAGAAGTCGCACACATTGATTGCAATCACGCCAACAATGCACTTTCCAACCTGATCATTTTATGTCCGACCTGCCACAGGATGCATGACCTTGATCTTATCTCAACAGATACCATTATTCTCATGCGCGATCGTCCAAGGATTGTCCGCTGGTCAAAACTCATGAAGGATGCCGGACGTAAGGCAGCGATGACCCGCGCAAAAAAACTTCAAAAATGGAAATGGCATATGGCAGGAATCAAAGCGGCGAAGACGCGAGCCAAAAAAAAAGGAAATTCAAAATAAAGAACCCCGCCGCAAGCGGCGGCGAATTTACCCTAAGAGAGAGATAAAAAAAACCTGCCTTCTTCATGTATTTCATGTTTTCCTGTTAAAAAATTCCGTCATTCCGTTAATTCCGTCAAAATTCAGACAATCCATGTTCAACTTTTTCCTCCCCAGCAAAACGAAGCAGGTCCTGTCCGAATCGGAATTGATTCAGGGCAGCCTGAAACGCAACCGCATTTTCACGCAGGACATTCTTTCGGCGCGCGATCTCGATGCCATCACGGCACTTGAGGAGCGCTACCCGGCATTGCTCAAGACGCGCGATGTCGAAGGGCTCGAAAAGCTCAACAAGGAGTCGATGAAGCTCGGCAACAAGCTCTTTCCGCCATCACCGTGGGACGGCTGGCGCGAGAACGTCGAGGTCTTCGTGGTTGCGGCGATCATGGCACTGGCCATCCGCACCTTTCTCCTGCAACCGTTCAAGATTCCGACCGGCTCGATGGAACCGACGCTTTACGGCATCGAACCGAAACCGTCCGTCGAAATGCCTCCCAATTTTCTCGTCCAGATTTACGAATTCGTGATCCACGGCAAGACCTACAGCCGCGTGGTAACCCAGCACGGCGGGACCATTTATTCACTGACGCCCGGTTCCTTCACGATCTGGCTCGACTATACCGACGTGCGCATTGGCGATGAGGTGGATCGCATCTGGATTCGACCAAGCGACGTGATGCAAAAGCTTAATCTCAGGGAAGGCATGCAGTTTCCACCGGGCGCGGTACTGGCCAACTACGTCACACAGACCGGGGACCAGGTGCTGGTCGACAAGGTGACCTACAACTTCCGGTCTCCGCGCCGTGGCGAGGTTTTCATTTTCAAGACGTCGGGCATTCCCCTGCTGGATCGGGATCGCGCAAGAAAGCAACAGGAGGGAAGCGAAGATTTTATCAAGCGTTGCGTTGCTCTCGCCGGCGACCTCGTCGAGGTCAAGCCGCCCCTCCTCGATATCAACGGCAAACCGGCTGAAGGGGCGCTGGCCTTTGCCAAGGAATTTGCGCAGACCGACGCCTACCCAGGCTATAGTCTTGTGGATTATATGCGAGGCGACGGCACGGGCGCGACGCGCGATCCCAACCGCCCCTTTGATGCCTTTGACAAGGACAACTCCCAAACCTATTACGTGCCGGCCGATTGCTACTGGGCGATGGGCGACAACAGCCCCAACAGTGAGGACAGCCGTTACTGGGGCGGCGTTCCCAAACAGAATCTTGTGGGCCGCGGCTACTTTGTTTTCTGGCCTTTCACCGAGCGCTGGGGCTGGATTAAATAAATGGGTCAGGCCGGAGGCTGACCCTCCAGTTGTTTATCGGCCAGTGTCCGCGGAATCACGTCGACGGTGTCGGTGCCCTCGATTTCCTCCGCAGCGTTACTGACCTTGAGTTCGCGGAATTTTCGCGCGCTGACAAGCACGCGCCCTTCAAACGAAGCCACCGTTTTATTATAATTTTCGACCGCCCCCTTGAGCGAGGAGCCGACACGTCCGAAATGTTCGGTCATCGTCGTCAGGCGCTCGTAAAGCTCGCGGCCAAGATCGCTGATCTTCTGCGCGTTTTCCGCCAGGGCCTCCTGACGCCAGCCGTAAGCGGCGGCCCGCAGCAGCGCGATGAGGGTCGTGGGACTCGCCGGAATAACGTGGTTCTCGTCGATCTGCCGGTCGACCAACTCTGGGTCAATCTCCAGCGCGGCGCTGAAAAAACTTTCGCCAGGGATAAACAAGACCACAAAATCGGGCGCGGGCTGAAACTGTTTCCAGTAGGCCTTGGTTCCGAGCAGCTTCATGTGCTCGCGGACATTTCGCGCATGCTCGGCCAGCTTGGCGCGCCGCTCCGGCTCGCTCGCGGCCTGAAGCGCCTGAAGGTAGGCCTCCATCGGAGTCTTCGCGTCGATGACCAGGCATTTGCCGCCGGGCAAGCGCACGACGACATCGGGACGAAGCGCTCCGTCGTCCGTGGCCACATGGGCCTGTTCGACGAAGTCGCAATGTTCGAGCATGCCGGCAATCTCCACGACGCGGCGCAGTTGCAATTCACCCCAGCGTCCCCTCACCCGTGGCGAGCCGAGGGCGCGGACCAGGTTGGAAGTTTCGTCGCGCAGGCTGACCTGCAATTCCTTGAGGTTTTTCACTTCCTGCGTGAGACCGCCGTAGGCCTCCATCCGCGATTTTTCGATCTCGCCAATCTTCACGTCGAACTTTTGCAGCGTTTCGCGCACCGGCTTGACCAGTTGGTCGATAGCAGTCTGGCGTTTTTCGAGATCGTTGCGCGCGCCTTCCTGAAATTTTTCAAGCGTAGTCCGCGCGAGGTTGAGAAACGACTCGTTGTTGCTTTTGAGTGCCTCCGCCGAGAGCGCCTTGAATGCGTCGGATAATTTCGCCTGCGCATCGTTGAGGATCGCCAGCTTTTCTTCCGCCGCCTTGCGCTCCCCGGCCAGCCGCGTTTCGAGCGTCGCCGCTTCCTGGCGCAACAAGGCGAGATCGGCCTGGGCCGCAGTTGTCTGCGCAAGCTCCGCGTTCAGCCGCGCTTCGAGTTCCGCAATCCGGGCGTCGCGCGCCGCGAGCCGTTCCTGCAACGTCGCCGCGCGCGTCCGCAGCACGAGCCATGTGCCAATGCCCGCCAAAACCGCGCCTATGACCGCGCCCAAAAGAATGGCTTCCATAAAGTCGGAAATGTAACGCACCCGCGTCCGCGATGCGCCTCAATTATTTGGCTTTTCTTCAAGCGCCCAGCGGTTCAGGTACGCGCGCAGACTGAATTCGCGCCAGCGCCTCCAATCGATCCCCGGTTTGTCCATGTAATCCGAACCGTGCTGAGCCTCCTGCCAGGCCGCGGCGATGTCGGGATTGGCCGGATCGAGTTCGTGCGCGCGACGCAAGGCAGGCCAGACATCCGCGCCCCACTGACACATGGTCTTGCTGTCAAAAACGCGCGCCCGATCCTGCTCCATCCGCGCCACGTTGTAGTTGGCGGACCATCCGGCCAAATCCATGAATTGAGTGATGTAGAAAGTCGCAAATGCCGCCAGGACGCAACCGCCGATCAACCAGGAGATCGATCGATTCCGGGCGATTTTAATGGTGAGCAAAATGAAGCCGACTGAAACCAGAACCAGAAAAATGATCGTGCTAAGGCGCGCAACGGTCATCTCATAGCTGACGATGTACCGGCGCAATTTTTCCGAGACGCTGAAGATTAGGAAGAGATTTTGTGCGATCCATGCATAAGCCAGGATTTTTAGTTCGCGCCGTTCCACCACGTTCAATGCCTGTTGAAAAATGGCCGTCAGGACAATCGCCGAAAGAATGACCGTTATGATCAGCGCATTGACGCCCTCATGAACATAGGCCTTGAAGCTCACATCGGCGGGCAGCGCCTGGGCGCTCCACAAAAAGAGGGCGTCGGCGATGTTCGCGACGAGAAAAAGGAGATTGAGCACCACGAGGACAAGCCCGCTGCTGAAAAGCGCTGCGCCTGTGGGAAGGATTTCCGGCAGCCGGGGCAGGCTCTCCGTCCATTTCCACCACCACGCCGAAATCTGGGCTGGTCGCAACAGCGGCAAAATCATAAACGCCGCGACGAACCACAGAAAGATGCGTTCGCCATTGAGATAGAGCGCCAGTTCCTGCCAGAACCAGTTGAAGAAGCTGTTGGTCCAACTGCCAAAGACCGCATTGCCCGTGGCGAGGAGCGATCCAAAGATAAGCGCCAGGACAAGGGCCGGAATCGCGAGCAGGCATCCGCCGATCACCCCGCCCGTCCATCCTATTCCTCCTCCGAACGCGGCTTCCATCAACCGGGCGCCCAGCCAGAAAACACGTCCCGGTGCGCAGATGAGCGCGACGCCCTGCGAGAGCCATCGGCCCCATGGGGACTCGACTTCGCTGAAGAAAGTGTCGCCCGCCAGCGCGATGATGAGGATCAGCAGGACGAGAGTATTGGTGACGCCCGTTTCAATCGCCGCCGCGAGTGCGGCCCCGGCAGAAAGCGCCAGAAGCACGCGGGTCGTTCGCTTTTTGCCCAGGGATTCGCGATTGCCCAGGATGATCCCGGCCAGCGCCAGGAAAAAGACCGCGATGGACAATCCCGGCTGGTCGATGGCATTCCAGAAACACAAATCGAAGATTGCCACGGCAAGCGCTAATCCTATGAGCAGGCGCGGAAGGCGCACGGGAGGGCCGGCATCGATGTGCGGCAACGTGGGAAGCACAGGTGTTGCGCCCGAACCGGAGGAAGGAGTCGTCGCGTTCATTGCGCCAGCCCTTCCAGCATGCCCATATCTTGCGCGGCGGCAAACTGATTCAGGCGGTCACGGACAGCGCGCGCGACGGGCTCAAGATGAGTCGCGCCGACAATAATGCCGACCGCTTCCACACCCGAGAACCAACGGGGTTGGAGTTCGGATGCGGTCTCGATGCGGTAGGCGGCGCGGCCCTTGAACTCGGCAATGCGCGCCAGTTCCCGCAGATGATCGCTGGCGCGGCTGCCGATCATCACGACGATTTGCACCTGCGGAAGCAGGTCGGAGAGGATTCCCTGGTGGATATGCATAGGCTGTCTTTCTGTTGCTTTGTAATACAAAGTTTATGGTTAAAAAAATCTTTTATGATTTTGCGCTGCGGACCATTTCCTCCAAAACATGCAGATAGGTCTGGAAGGCTTTTCGCCCGCGCGCGGTGAGTTCGTATCGGGTCTGGGGCCGGATCAAAATTTCCTTTCGGTAGGCGACATAACCGGCCTGGTGCAGCGCGCGCAGATGGGTGATGAGATTGCCATCGCTCATCTTGAGCTCGGCCTTCAGGTCCTGGAACGGCCAGTTGGGGCGCGCGGCGAGAAGGGTCATGATGGCAAGTCTTCCCTTTTCATGGATCAATTTGTCGAGCCGGTCGAAATCAAACATTCTCGGTTCCCGTGTTTGATGGAACCGGCTCATCACGCTCCTCCCCTAACGCCCAGACCGCCGCGGCATAGGCCAGATGAAACCCGCCGAAGGTCGCCGCCATGATGCCGGAAACAACCAGCGTGGAGGGCTCGACGTGCGCATTAGCCATGAAAAGATGTTTCCAGGTGACCATGAGGCCGCAGCCGGTGAGAAAGAAGGTCGCGCCGAGAATCACGAGCGAGCGCGGCGCGAAATGTTGCGTGGCGAGCAGGCCCATGCCGTAAAGGGTGATCCAAAGCAGCGCGAGTTGAATCGGACGATGAACCATCAGGGTCAGCACGGCGGCGGAGAAAAAGGCGGGCGCAAGGCTCATGACAGCGCACTTCATGCCGGCGGAAAAAAAGACTTCGCCGCGCCGGGCGGAACCGCGCGAAAGAAAGATCAGGTTCGCCAAGCCTGTCAGGGCCAGGATCACGAGCCAGACCATGAGAAATTCGTCGAGCGAAAGCGGCTGATGGCGATGATGCTTGGCGTAATAAGCCGTGGCAAAACCGCCCAGACTGAGCAGGCCGCCGACGAGGGCGGTGGGGGCCGAGATCGAGCGGTAGATGGTGGCCCGCTCCATGAGGGAGCGGATGACGCGGAGCTGGCGGCTGGCGGAATCGGAGTCGGTCATTGATTGCTTTGTACCACAAAGCGATGAGGCTCGCAACAGTTTTTTATTTCTTTATAAAACCTATAGGACGAATGAGGCCCCGCTCTGTTAATCTTGTTTATCCTGTCCCAGATTCTAAGATGCTGCGTGCTCGTCGAGATTCAAATCCAGTGCCCGCATTGCGGCGAGATCATCACCTCGACGGCTGACACGTCGCAGGGCGATTACTCGACCATCGAAGATTGCGAAGTCTGCTGCGCGCCGATGACGATCGAGGTCGTCTGCGAGCCGGGCCGCGTTGAAGAAGTCCGGGTTAGCCCTGCGTAAAGCCATGAATTTGAATGCCTTTCTATTAGTTGACGTCGGCAACTCGCGAATGAAGTGGGCCACGGCCCTTTCTCGCGGCCCGATCCGCGTTGCCGGGGAAATCGCCACGAAAGCAGCCTCCTCCACGCGAATCGCCGCGCTGGCGCGGAAATATCCGAGTCATGTTGCGGTGCTTGCCTGCGTGGTGCCGAAGCTGGCCCCGGCATTTCACCGCGCCTTTTCAGGACGGCTGGTCGAAGTGACCGCAACGTTGCCCGCGCTCGGCCTCGACTTCGATTATCCCAAACCGACGGAAATCGGCACGGACCGACTGGCCGCCGCCGTGGCCGCGCATGAGGAAGGAAAGTGGCCGGTCATCGTGATCAGTTGCGGTACGGCGACCGCCTTCACCGTGCTCGACGCGAAGGGACGTCTCTGCGGCGGCGTCATCGCACCCGGTTTGCAAACGCAACTGTCCGCTCTGCTCGGCGCGACTGCGCAATTGCCAGAGACTGCTTTGCAATCGCCGCGCTCGACCTTGGCCAAGTCAACTCAGGAAGCCATACGCGCCGGAGTCATGCTGAATTTCCAGGGCGGCGTGAAGGAAATTCTCCATCGCCTGAGCGCAGCGTTGCCGGGACGCAAGAAGCCTCACATTATCCTTACCGGAGGCAACGCGCATTATCTCACCAGCTCACTTGATCTCCCACACACGCTCCGACCTTTACTCGTCTTCGAGGGTCTGCGCATTATCGAAAATCGCATCTGGGCGTCACCTACTTAATGAAGCATGAATCCTACTTCTGAAAATCGTATCGACCGTAAATTCCGCGAACTGAAAGCGCGCGGCCAAAAAGCCTTCGTTGCCTACATCACGGCGGGCGATCCCTCGCCGGAAACGACGCCTGATCTGGTCTGGGCATTGGAACGCGCAGGTGCGGACATCGTCGAACTGGGCGTCCCTTTTTCTGATCCGCTCGCCGACGGCGTCGTCAACCAGCTTTCGGCCCAGCGCGCACTTGAAGCGGGCACGACCACGCCACGCGTCTTTGAAATTCTCAAGACCGTGCGCAAGCAATCACAAATCCCGATTGTCCTCTACACTTACTTCAACCTCGTCTACGCCTTCGGCATCGAGCGCTTCTGTTTGCAGGCCTACCAGTCGGGCGCGGACGGCCTGCTGGTGCTCGATCTGCCTCCGGAGGAATCGCAGGACGCGAACAGCATTGGCTCGCGGCTCGGCGACGGCAGCCTGCGCCGCATCTGCCTGGTCGCGCCGACCAGTCCCGCCGAACGCATCGCGACAATCGTCCAGAAGGCGACCGGCTTCGTCTATTATGTTTCGCGCGAAGGCGTCACCGGAATGCAGGAACATGTCGCTACCGGCGTTGGCAGCCGGATTGATCTTTTGCGCAAGCACACGAAGTTGCCGGTATGCATCGGCTTCGGAATCTCCACCCCGGAACAAGCGCGCGCCGTGGCGCATCAGGCGGACGGCGCGGTAATTGGCAGCGTGCTCGTCAACCGCATCGCCGAATGGGGCAAGGAAAAGGACCTCCCGCAAAAGCTGGAGGTATTTGCCCGTCCCCTCGCCCAGGCGATTCACTCGTAGGGGAACGAAGAACTTAGAGCTTAGAACACTGAAGTTTTGTTTTAGCAATCTGCACTCTACGTTCTGCGTTCTCCGAGGCTTGTCTTTGGCACAAAATTCGCTATAAAAGCGGATATGCTTTCTCGCCGAGCGGCTTCTCCAGCGCTGGCGCTGGCTATTCTTTTTTCGCTATCCGCATTCTTTGCCGGTGCGGCCCCGGCTTCCGTTTCATCCGAACACAGCGGCAAGGATGCGCTGGCGTATAACGACTCCGGCTCCGACAAATATTCCAAGGGCGATCTCGACGGGGCCATCTCCGATTACACCCAGGCCATCCGGCTCAATCCCAAGCTGGCCAAGGCCTACTACAATCGCGGGCTGGCCCAGTACGATAAAGGCAGCCTCGAAGAGGCCATCGCCGACTACGATCAGGCCATCAAACTTAATCCCAAGTATGAGGACGCCTACGTCAATCGCGCGCTGGCCAAGGACGACACCAACGATCACGACGGCGCGATTGCCGATGTCAACGAGGCGCTCAAGCTCGATCCGCGCGATCCTTACGCCTACAGCAACCGGGGCTGGGCCCACTATCGCAAGGGCGATTTGAATGCCGCCATCGAGGACTACAATCTGGCCATCAGGATCGATCCCAAATTCTCACAGCCTTACAATGACCGCGGAGTCGCCGAACGGGAAAAAGGTGATATCGCCCAAGCCATCACCGATTACACCCGAGCCATCGCGTTGGATTCCGAGGACGACCAGGCCTACTATAATCGCGCCGTCGCGCGCGACGACAAGGGCGATACCGACGGGGCGCTGGCCGATTACAGCCAGGCGATCCAGATCGATCCGAAATATACCAATGCCTATGTCAACCGGGCAGAAGTGAAGGCTGAACGGGAAGATTGGGACGGAGCAATTGCCGATTACAACGAGGCCATCGCGCTCGCCCCCAAGGATTCCGGCGCGTACAACGAACGCGGTCTGGCCGAGTACCACAAGGGCGATGCAAATGCAGCTTTCGCCGATTACAATCAGGCCCTGCAACTCGATTCCAAGAATGCCGACGCCCTCAACAACCGCGGCAATGTCGAGAAGGCCACAGGCGATTTGAAGTCGGCGCTGAGCGACTTTAATCAGGCGCTCATTATCGATCCCAAGTCCGACAGCGCCTATAACGATCGTGGGATGCTGAAGCAGACCCAGGGTGACATGGCGGGAGCAACCGCCGATTATACGCAGGCCCTGCAACTCAATTCCAAAAACGCCGAGGCCCTCAGCAATCTCTCATCCGTCCACAGCGCCCAGGGCGATTGGGCCGGCGCGATTGCCTACGCCGACCGAGCCATCGCGCTCGACGAAAATTTTTCCCAAGCCTACAACAATCGCGGCGTTGCCAGGTATCATCGGCATGACGTGGCCGGGGCCCTGGCTGACTACGACCACGCGCTGCAAATCGATCCGAACGACGAGCACGCCTACAATAATCGAGGCCTCGCCTTGCAAGCGAAGGGCGATCTCGAAGGCGCGCTTGCGGACTTCGACCTGGCCATCCAGATCGATCCGCAGTTTTCCCAGGCGCAGCACAATCGCGCATGGGCCAAGTGGCGCTCAGGCGATCTGCTCGGCGCGCTGATGGATTTGTTGTAGGGCTGCTTTCTGGGTGGCCCGGGCTACTTGTTGCCCGGGTCGCCGAAGGCGACAGGAAGCTGTCCCAAGTTTTCAAAAATCACAGGCTGCTTCCTGTGCGCTCGCGCACCCGGACAACACAGGCACGCCTGTCGTTGCCGGGCCACCCGAAAAAGGCGCCGCCTCACGGGCGCGGCTACACGACTACTTCAGCGCCGCCCAGACGCGGTGAACATCGTCGTGGTCGTCGAGATGCTGCAAAAATTCGCCCACTTCGGCGCGCTGCTCCGCCGTCAACTCCGGGAAGTTCTTCGGAATATAGCCCATTTCACTGGTGATCACCGTCCAGCCGTTTTGCGAAAGCCATTGCGACACCGCATGGATCGCCGCGCGATCCGTGATGAATCGTGCGCCGCAGACGCCCTCCGGAATGTCATCGTTTTGTCCGCCGCTCAACGGCTCGACCTCATTGGCCCCGGCCTCGATCGCGGCGGCCTCGATGTCCGCCTTGGCATCGGGATGGTGCGCCTCGACCAAGCCGACGTGATCGAAAAGAAATTTATTGCTCCCCGCCGAGCCGAGCTGGCCCTTCTTGAAAAGAACCCGGATTTCCGGACCCGTGCGATTATGGTTGTCGGTGAGCACCTCCACGATGACCGGGACCTTGTGGGGAGCGTAGCCCTCGAAAACGAGATGCTCGAAAGTCATCTTCTCACCGCCGATGCCCGCGCCCTTGTTGATCGCGCGCGCGATGGCGTCGCGCGGGACGCTTTCCTTGCGGGCCTTTTCGCACGCGGCGAAGAGCCGGGCGTTCCCCGCCGGGTCCGGCCCACCGTGCTTGGCCGCGACCATGATTTCCTTCAGATATTTTCCGGTCGCCTGCGACTTTCTCAGTGAAGCGACCTCCCGTTTAGCGAGTAACCATTGACGTCCCATGACGGAGATTAGAGCCAGTCCTCAAAATAGAGCAAGACTCTCATGGAGGGACGCGCGCTTGCGGACATGGTAGCCGTCACCCCCACACGAGTGTGCCGGGCGACGGTGCAGTTGTAGCGGCGGTCGGAGCCTGTCCTGAGCTTGTCGAAGGAACCATCGCACGCCTTGGGTAGCCGCCGCACGCCGGGCGGCGGTGCAGTTTCGGGTGGCCCGGGCTACTTCGTTGCCCGGGTCGCTGAAAGCGACAGGAAGCGATCTCAAAAATCCCTCCACAAGAACTGCCTTGCCAACAATCCGCGCAAGCTCCCCTCGTTCCTCCATTTGGGAACGCCCCCTGCTCCTCGCGAAATTCCATTTTACTTCCCGGTTACCTGTCCCCGTTTTCCTCACATTTCCACGAAATGAAAAGTTGCCTGTCCCCATTTCTTCAGCGAATCAAGCAAGTCTGGAGGTGATGCAGTTGGTAGCCGTCGATCTCCGGGCGACCGTGCTTTCCCTGGAGGGTCAGACTCCGTCCTGACCCTAACCGAATCCGAGTGCCTTTCCATGGAGGGTCAGACTCCGTCCTGACCCTAACCGAATCCGATTGCCTTTCCATGGAGGGTCAGACTCCGTCCTGACCCTAACCGAATCCGATTGCCTTCCTCCGTGGTAGCCGCCGCAGCCCCTCGCGACGGTTCAGTTCGGGTGGCCCGGGCTACTTCGTTGCCCGGGCGCGCGAAGCGAGCAGGAAGCGATCCCAAAAATCCCGCCACAAGAACTGCCTTGCCAACAATCCGCGCAAGCTCCCCTCGTTCCTCCATTTGGGAACGCCCCCTGCTCCTCGCGAAATTCCATTTCGCGCTGAATGAATTAATCCTTCTGCCCGTTCCCCTTTCTCAAGACTGGAGATATTGACCCATTGGAATTCCTTTCCTACTCTTGCCCCCATGGCGAAGAAATCAACCGCGGCCCAATCATCTGCGGCTGACGAAGTGAAGGTCGATGCCCCGCACCAGAAACCTTCCGCGTTGCTCGATACCCGCGTCATCTATTGCGGCGACAATCTCGATCAGTTAAAGAAACTGCCCGATGCCTGTGTTGATCTGATCTATATCGACCCGCCGTTCAACTCCAACCGCAACTACGAGGTGTTCTGGGGCGAGACCAAGGAAATGCGCGCCTTCGATGACCGGCACGAATCGACCCGCGCCTATATCGAGTACATGCGCCCGCGCTGTGTGGAGTTGGCTCGCGTGCTCAAGAAGACCGGCAGCTTTTATTATCACTGCGACTGGCACGCCTCCCATTACGTCAAGGTGATGCTCGACCAGATTTTCGGAGAGAATAATTTTCAGAATGAAATCGTCTGGAAGCGAACGAGTGCACACAACGATCCAAGGAAGTACGGGAACATCCACGATTCTATTTTTTTCTATACGGGATCGCAAAAGTACACATGGAACGCGCAATACACTCCCTATACGCAGGAATATCTCGATGCTGAATGGCAGCAGCTTCCCTCTGGTCGCTTCTTCAAGGGTGAAAACATGCTTGATCCGCAGGGTAAAATGGCTGACTACGATTTTAAAGGAACTAAGGCGCGGTGGAGAACCAATCATGAGGGAATGATGGCGCTTTGGGATGCGCCACAGACTGAGGTTCCAAATAGTCACGGTCGAATATTGCTTCGTAAAGACGGCATGCCTCGAAAGCGATGCAGAATCATCTTTCTTGATGAAATGCCAGGAGTATCGCTTCAAACATGGTGGGGAGATATTCCGCCGTTAGCTGGCGGATCAGTTGAGCGCCTCGGTTATCCTACTCAAAAGCCGCTCAAATTACTCGAACGCATTCTTGAGGCCAGCAGCAACGAAAACGACATCGTTCTCGACGCCTTTTGCGGATGCGGCACGGCTCTCGTCGCCGCGCAGAAACTCAAACGCCAGTGGATCGGCATCGATATTTCGCCGACGGCCTGCCGCGTCATGGCCAAGCGGCTCAAGGACAAAAACGTCTGCGGTCTTCCCGAGAATGAAAAACTTTGGGGAATCGGACGCGGCTTCATCGTGCGCGACTTGCCGAAGACGGAAGCGGAATTGCGCAAGTATCCGCCGTTTGAATTTGAGAATTGGGCGGTAATCGCCTTGGGCGGAATGCCGAACAAAGCGCAAGTTGGCGACCTCGGCATCGATGGCCGCATCTATCCCGTCAGTGCCATGCCGGAACGACGCGGCAAGGAAACCGGCGAGATGGATTTCATGGATGAATGGTATCCCATTCAGGTCAAGCAAACCGATAAAGTAGGCCGTCCTGACATCGACGCTTTTGAAACAGCGATGCAGCGCATGGAGCGCAAGCTCGGCTATTTCGTCGGTTTCGATTTCACGGGAGACGCACTGTTTGAAATTGATCGCTTTCGCCGCACGACCGGATGCGAAATCAGGCCGCTGACGGTTAGAGAAATTCTGGATCGGGAAGTTAAAACGGGATAAGGCTTTTCACCCCGTCTCGCCGCGCGTCTGTTAATCTCGTGGGTCTAATTCCCCGAAGCTTGCTTCGGCTTTTCGGGGTAGCCCGGCTACCGAAAAGGCTCCGTCGCGACGGCTACCAAGAGTGGGTCAGGCCGGAGGCTGACCCTCCAAGGCTGGAAAACCTGCATTTTTTTTCAGAGGGGAAAAAAAGATTTTAAGCGTTTTAGGCTTTTCAAGGTTAAC
>Ga0302319_10000877_pt1 | contig 67419 bp, 42 predicted proteins | sample Bog_T0_2_FD_203319 | JGI IMG/M metagenome (GOLD analysis project Ga0302319, IMG submission 203319) | Peat permafrost microbial communities from Stordalen Mire near Abisko, Sweden - Bog_T0_2 | ecosystem: Environmental > Terrestrial > Soil > Wetlands > Peat | place: Sweden: Abisko, Stordalen Mire...
ATGACTCCGTGGTGATCGAGGTTGCTGATCAAGGGGCGGGCATTCCCCTGAATCAGAAGGATGTGATTTTTGAAAAGTATGGGACATTGAAAAATGCCCCGGAGGGCGTCCACCAATTTGGGCTTGGACTCTATTTCTGCAAGCTCGCAATCGAAGCCCATGGTGGAAGCATCAGCGTAGAGCCCAATGAGCCTTTCGGTTCGGTCTTCCACATTGTTTTGCCGGTTTTGGCAGATCAGGCGCAATCAGTCGTTTTTTGATATTTTAATACGACCGGTGATTTTCGCAGCCAGTATCTGTTCCACGGCGCGACGATGGGGAGCAGTCATGGCGAGTTGCTCCAGGCTATTCATTTTGAACCAGCTTTGGTCGGCTCCGTTTGTTGCCGGAGAAGATTGTCGAAAAATGGAGAGCATTACGCGATGGTGCGTAAAGGGGTATGTGAACTGTAGCAATGGCGTGGAAACAGATTGTTGATCGGTGTTAAGTGATGGATCAAATGCCGGAAGTTTCCAAAGGCCGCGCCACCTCACCCCGGTCTGCTGCTGGAGGAGGATGTTGCCGCCTTTTACGATCCATGCGGCATTCTCGGTCAATTCCAAGGTCTTGGGCCGGGGTTTCTTCACGGGAAGAGCCTCGGGATTAACTGCGGTGCAGTATTTTTGCACGGGGCATACCGGGCATTTTGGGGAGCGGGGCAGGCATACGAGCGCACCGAGTTCCATGATGGCGGAGTTGTACAGTCTCGCGTTCGATTTTGGCTGCAAAGCCGTTGCTTCACCCCACAGGGTGCTCTGGCCGGCTGTCGAATCAACAGGGATGCGCAGATTGAGCAATCTGGCGAGAACCCGTGCGATATTTGCATCGACGATGGGCTCCGGCTCGTCGTACGCGAAAGTTGAGATCGCTCCGGCGGTGTACCTGCCAATGCCCGGGAGTTTGCGGATTTCAGCGAGGCCCGTCGGCATTTTTCCGCAATGCTCTTTCATGACCACCTGCGCGGCAGAATGAACGTTTCGCGCACGTGAATAATATCCAAGCCCCTGCCAAAGTCCCAGTACATCTGCCTCCGATGCAGTCGCGAGCGTTTGAAAATCCGGGAAACGCTTCATCCATCGCCGGTAATAATCAATGACGGTGATGACCTGCGTCTGCTGAAGCATGATCTCCGAAATCCAGATCGCATAAGGATCGTTCGTGTCCCTCCATGGAAGGTCACGCCCGTATTTCTTGAACCAGCGGAAAAGGCTGTCCCGAAACAATTTTGGGTTTTGGATTGCGCTCATGGCAAAGGTCTTAGAGTTTGGAATGTAATCGTCAATGTCAACGCCTCAAAAAGCCCTCACATTATACACATCTCCTCTCACGCAGGAGCAGGCGGCAAAGTTAAAAAAGCTTTTGCTGGAGGAGGGCTATCGCTTCGAGCCGAAACCCTATACGCTCTATTATGCCTCAAAGGAGAAGCTCAATGTCGCTGTTTATGAGAAGGGGCCAAAAATCGTCCTGCAAGGAAAGGGGACTGAGGATTTTGTCCGGTTCCGTCTTGAGCCGGAAATTCTCGGCGAAGCAAAGTTGGGATACGAGGAGGTACTTGCCCCTGAAATGTATGAGCCTCACTTTGGCATCGATGAAAGCGGAAAAGGTGATTTTTTCGGTCCTCTGGTAATCGCGGGGGTTTATGTGGATCGCGGCATTGCCAGGATATTCAAGGACGCCGGCATTCAGGACAGTAAAAAAATAGGTTCGGACAAGCGAATCCGCGATCTGGCAAAAATCATTAAATCAACCCAGGGAGCCGTAAATAGCGTCGTGGAAATCACCCCGGCAAAATACAACGAGCTTTTTAGCAAAATCGGCAATCTTAATAGATTGCTCGCATGGGGCCACGCACGTGTCATCGAGAATCTAGCGGTGCTGAAGCCGGATTGCCCCCGGGCGCTTTCTGACCAGTTTGCAAATCCCAAACTGATCGAACGCTCACTGATGGCCCATGGTAAGACGATCAAGCTTGAACAGCGCACCAAAGCCGAATCAGACCCCGCAGTGGCGGCTGCTTCGATCCTGGCCCGGGAACGCTTCATAGACTGGCTGGAAATAGCGGGGCGCACAGAGGCAAAGCCCATTCCGCGCGGCGCTTCTGCCCAGGTGAAACTCGTTGCGCGAGAACTTATTGCAAAACATGGGACTGGATTTCTGCCCAAAATGGCAAAAATGCATTTTAAGACGGCTGCCGAGGTACTGAAAGAGGAATAATAATTTGAGAATTGCCAAGTCCATTGGGTTTCGGCTAGGAATTCAGTGCGTATGGCAAATCTAACGAAAAGGGATCTCGTCGTAAAAATCAGTAATGAAACCGGTCTGGTTCAGCACCAGGTATTCGATGTCATACAGAAGACGCTCGATCACATCACCAGCAGTCTTGCAAACGGGGACGCCGTGGAGTTGCGCAACTTTGGTATCTTCGAGGTAAAGCTGACGAAGGAACGTGTTGGACGCAATCCAAATGTCCCCGGCAGCGAGTTCAAGATCCCTCCGCGCGCAACTGTCAAGTTCAAGAGCGGCAAGATCATGAAGCAGAAAGTTTCGAAACTTTCAAACGTACTCAAGCGCGGAAACGCTAAGTAAAAGTTTTCCGCTCCCTGTAAGGCCGTATTTTTTCGCGCTTATTTGGCCGGCGCGCTTTCTGTCACTTGCAAAACGCAAGTCCATGCACGAACTTCGTTGCCCATTTTAAATGCAGAAAAAAACCATCAAAGCCATCCCCGACTCCGGCGTCATACAAATCCGTGGAGCACGGCAGAATAATCTCAAGGGCATCGACCTCGATCTCCCTCTCGGCAAGCTGAACGTGATCTCAGGCCCGAGCGGCAGCGGCAAGTCGAGCCTCGCATTCGACACGATCTACGCGGAAGGCCAGCGTCGTTATGTCGAGACTTTCAGCCCGTACACCCGCCAGTTCCTGGAGCGCATGGACAAGCCGAAGGTCGATGAGATTCGTGGCATCCCGCCCGCCATCGCCATCGAGCAATCAAATAACGTGAAGTCCACACGCTCAACCGTCGGCACGATGACGGAGATCAATGATTATTTGAAAATCCTCATGCCGCGTGTGGCGAAGGCGCATTGCCCCTCGTGCTCGCGTGAAATCCGCCCGGAAACCGCGAACGCGATCGTGGAGCACGTGATGGCGCAATTTAAAGAGGAATCACTTCTCGTGACTTTCACGATTCCCGTTCCGCCGAAGACTGATCCGAAAAAATTCTTCGATTTTCTCCAGCAACAGGGTTATCTGCGCGTCTGGATTGATAACGCCGTCCATCGCACTGATACAAAGCCCGATTTAAAGCGTCTTCCTGCTCAGGTGCGCATTGTTCAGGATCGTATATCCATGGTTTCGGAAAACCATGCCAGGCTCACGGAAGCCGTGGAAACAGCGCTGAGTTTTGGCAAGGGGAAGATTGCTTTCGTTCATCCCACTACATTTGAAGTCCATCCGTTCTCGACCGGCTGGCATTGTGCGCATTGCGACATCGAGATTACAGCTCCCAGCCCGGGACTTTTCAGCTTTAACAATCCTCTTGGCGCATGTCCTGCATGCCGCGGCTTCGGGAGAAGTATAGGGATCGATCTGGAGCGCGCGATTCCCGACCGCAGCCTCAGCATTTACCAGGGTGTTGTAAAACCATTCCAGACTGAGAATGGTCGCGAATGTCAACGCGATCTTGTGAAGCACGCTGCGGAACGCGAAGTCGATATTCACACTCCCTTTGACGAATTGTCTAAAGCTGATCAGGAATGGGTGCTGTACGGCGATGATCCAAAACTAAAAGGCGAAGAACTTGCCGAGAATGACCGCTGGTACGGGGTAAAAGGTTTTTTCAACTGGCTGGAGACCAAGACGTATAAAATGCACGTCCGTGTTTTGCTCAGCCGCTACCGTTCCTACAATCTTTGTGCTTCTTGCCACGGTGGCCGCTTCCAGCCTGCCACGCTCAATTTCAAGGTCAACGGCAAGACTCTGCCGCAACTTGCAGGGATGCCTGTCTCTGTGCTTGTCAGGGAGATCACCGATGCAAAGGCGCAAGTCGCAAATGATTCGACTGCCAAAATGCTCCGGAACGAGGTTGCCACACGTCTGCGCTATCTCGTGGAGGTGGGACTCGGCTATCTGAGTCTTGATCGTGCCACCCGCACCCTCAGCGGCGGCGAGGTGGAGCGTGTGAATCTCACCACCTGCCTGGGCGCATCGCTAGTGAATACGCTTTTCGTTATGGATGAGCCGACAGTCGGTCTTCATCCACGCGATGTGGGCCAATTGATTCGCGTGATGAAGAATCTTCGCGACAAAGGCAACACATTGCTCGTGGTCGAGCATGAGGAATCGGTGATACGCGCAGCCGATAATCTCGTGGAAATCGGTCCCGGTCGGGGCGAGGGCGGTGGTGAACTGGTCTTTAACGGTAGCATTTCAGGATTGGCGAAGGCGAAGAATTCGCTGACCGCCGACTATTTGACCGGTCGCAAGACCATTCCGGTACCCGCAAAGCGCCGCGTGCCGAAAGCCTGGATTAAACTTCAGGGGGCATCCGAGCACAATTTGCGTGATGTTGATGTCGATTTTCCTCTCGGTGTCTTCACCTGCGTGACAGGCGTCTCGGGATCGGGAAAAAGCACGCTCATTCACGATGTGCTTTATCAAAACCTGCTTGAAAAAAAATGCGTGCCGACTGGCGAGGCGATCATTGGTAAATGCAAAAAAATCACGGGGGCGCATCGCGTGGAAAACGTGGTGATGGTCGACCAGTCGCCCCTCTCGCGTACACCGCGTTCCAGTCCAGCCGTTTATCTCGGCGTATTTGAGCATATTCGTAATCTATACGGTACGCTGCCGGAATCCCAGGAGCAGGGGCTCACTCCGGGTTCGTATTCATTCAATTCCGGCAATGGTCGTTGTGAGAGATGCGGTGGCAACGGTTTCGAGAAGATCGAGATGCAATTTCTCAGCGACATCTTCGTGCGCTGTCCGGAGTGCGATGGAAAAAAATATCAGCCGCATATTCTCAAAATCCATTTCCGGGAAAAATCCATTCACGATGTATTGGAACTGACCGTAACGCAGGCGATCCAGTTCTTTTCGGAGTCGAAGATGCGCCAGATCGTGGAGCCTTTGAAGATTCTCGAAGAAGTTGGCCTGGGCTATTTGCGCCTCGGCCAGCCGCTGAATGTTCTCTCCGGAGGGGAATCCCAGCGTTTGAAATTAATCAGCCATCTCATCAACGAGACTGAAAACAACAGCCTCCTCATTTTTGATGAGCCCACCACTGGCCTGCATTTTGACGATGTTGCGTTGCTGTTGAAAACTTTTAACCGCCTTGTCCAGCAGGGAAACAGCATCATCGTTATCGAGCACAATCTTGAGGTCATCAAATCTGCGGATTACGTGATCGATCTCGGTCCCGAGGCCGGCGTCGATGGTGGTTTGGTTGTCGCAAGCGGCACACCCGAGGAAGTTGCCGGGGTAAAAGAATCTCACACAGGCACCTATTTGCGTGGGATTTTGAAACAGTCGCGCCAGAGTCCTGCCCGCTCGCTTGAACTGTTGAACGCCATGAGCGGCGGGTTTGATGAGGACGTAACTTCGCGTGTAGCTGAGATGCCGCCGGGCGAAAATCTCGCGTTGAATAACCACTGCATCCAGATCCACGGGGCGCGTGAGCATAATCTAAAGAACATCTCGCTCGCCATCCCCCGCGACAAGATGGTGATCATCACAGGTCTGAGCGGGTCGGGAAAATCGACTTTGGCTTTCGATATTTTGTTTGCTGAGGGCCAGCGGCGTTTTCTCGACAGTATGTCGCCCTATGCGCGGCAGTTTGTGGAGCAGCTTGAAAAGCCCGATGTTGATTTGCTCACGGGTCTGCCGCCCACTGTGGCCATCGAGCAGCGCATTACGCGCGGGGGTGGTAAATCTACAGTAGCGACCGTCACGGAGGTATATCATTTCCTGCGGCTGCTATTTGCAAAACTTGGCACGCAGTTTTGTCCAAAATGCAATCTGGCGGTCCAGAAGCAAAGCGTGCTGGCAATTACCAAGCAGGCGGAAGCTGCTGCCTCCAAAGGACCGATTTCGCTTTTTGCCCCTCTCGTAAAGGCAAAGAAGGGGTTTCATACTGACATCGCAAAGTGGGCGCTAAAGCACGGCTTCGATACCCTGCTCGTGGACGGGGAACTCATGGATGCCGATGGATTTCAACCACTCGAGCGCTTCAAGGAGCACTCCATTGATGCGCTCATAGGCGATACAGAATCGAAAAAAACTATCAAAGAGCTTGTGACACGTGCGCTTGAGGTCGGCCACGGTGCTGCGCGGATTCTCGATGCAGAGGGGATATCCACCATTCTCAGCTCTGAAATGAGCTGCCCCGGGTGTGGCCAGTCATTCGAAGAACTCGATCCGCGCCTGTTTTCGTTCAACTCACCTCACGGCTGGTGCAATGGTTGCCGTGGCTTCGGCGAAGTGTGGGATGCGGCGGAAGAGTCTGATGGAGAATCGGTGCTTGAATCGGAGCTGAACGAGGAAAAGCAGCATGAATCCCTGGATGAGGGACAGGCTGTGGAGTGCCCGCTTTGCAAAGGAGCTCGACTAAATCTCATCGCCCGCAACGTGCGTCTGCATGGGGTCGCCATCGATTATTTCACGGGGCTCTCCGTGAGTGCAGCAAAGAATGCGCTGGAAGGATTTAAATTTGACGCCACCCAGAAGGTGATCTCTGCGGACATCATCCCGGAGATTTCGCAACGTCTCCATTTTATGCAGCAGGTCGGCCTTGATTATCTCGCGCTGAACCGCTCAGCGAAGACCCTGAGTGGCGGGGAATCGCAACGCATCCGTCTCGCGGCGCAATTGGGCGCAAACCTGCGTGGCGTGCTGTATGTGCTGGACGAGCCGACGATCGGCCTGCACCCGCGGGACAACCGCCAGCTTCTCGATACCCTCGAGGCGTTGAAGGCAAAGGGCAATTCTCTCGTGATTGTGGAGCATGATGAAGACACCATGCTTCGCGCTGATGTGATCGTGGATCTGGGGCCGAAGGCCGGCATGCATGGCGGCGAGGTGGTGGCAGTCGGCACTCTGGAGCAGATCAAGGCAAACCCGCGTTCTGCTACAGGTCGTTGCTTGAAAAAGCCGCTGCAACATCCTTCGCGTGGCGAAAGACGTTCTTTGAAAGATGTCGGGCATTGGCTGGAAATTCTTGGCGCCCATACGAATAATTTGAAGGACGTCGATGCCCGTTTTCCGATCGGAAGATTGAGTGTGATCACGGGCATTTCGGGCTCCGGCAAAAGCACACTTATGCGCGGCGTATTGCTGGAAGCCGTGAAGCAAAAACTGAGCAAAACTGGCGCTCCTACCAGGGAAATTGCGACGGTTCACGGAGCCGAATTTCTAGAGGCAATCTACGAGGTGGATCAATCGCCTATTGGCAAGACATCGCGTTCGACTCCAGCCACCTACATCAAGGTATTCGACGAGATCCGCAAACAGTACGCCACGCTTCCTCTCTCTCGTATGCGTGGATATACGGCGAGCCGTTTTTCGTTCAATAACGAGGGGGGACGCTGCGAGACTTGCGGCGGCCAGGGCGTGATCAAGGTGGAGATGAATTTTCTCCCCACCAGCTACATCCCTTGCAGCGACTGCCACGGGCGGCGTTACAATCCTCAGACCCTGGAGGTCTTGTACAACGGAAAAAGCATCGGCGATGTAATGGATCTCACCATCGAACAGGCGGCGGAGTTTTTCACTGCAAACCAGAAAATTCACCGCCCGCTCTCCCTGCTGGTCGAAACGGGGCTTGGTTATCTGAAACTCGGCCAGCCAAGCCCGACTCTCAGTGGCGGCGAGGCGCAGCGCCTCAAGCTGGTAACGGAACTCACGCGCGGCGCTGGGCGTGCTTTGAATGATCGTATACGCCGCCAGCGTGAACCAAAATCGACGCTCTATCTCTTGGAAGAGCCGACGATCGGTCTTCACATGGCCGATGTGGAACAGTTGCTCAAGGTGATCCACAGGCTGGTGGACGAGGGGAGCACCGTCATCGTCATTGAGCATAATCTCAGTGTGATTGCGGATGCCGATTACATCATTGATATCGGGCCGGAGGCTGGTGAAAACGGAGGGAACATCGTTGCTTTTGGAACTCCCGAGCAGGTCGCCAAGAATAAAACCAGTCGCACCGCTCCATTTTTGCGGGAGATTTTGAAAATCAAATGATTGTGAGGTAGTTTCAGACTATGAGCATGAACACCGTTTGCTGGACGGACATTCCCGTCACCAATCTCGACAGGGCGATTGCATTTTATTCAGCAGTGTTGGGAGAACCTGTCATAAGGCAAAACGCTGGACCGGATTTTGAATTCGGCCTGCTGCCTCATAAGGAAACCGCCTCCGGGTGTCTCGCCGTGTGCGAAGATAACAAGCCCTCACAAACAGGTCCCCTTATTTATCTTTCGGTGGAGGGGAGATTGGACGCTGCTGCGGAAGCAGCAAATTCAGAAGGCGGCAAAATAATCCAGGATAGACACCAGATCGGTCCGTATGGTTTCCGGGTGGTTATCCTCGACTCCGAAGGAAACAGAATCGCCCTTCATTCCTCAAAATAAACCGGTCGTTCCCTGGCGTGGCACTCTCCGCGCTTTGGCCTCAATACCTGATCGTGGATGAAGTGTGCTCCCCTAAACGATAGGGATCGGGAGTAAGCGCAATCATGATGCGCTCGGCTGCATTCTTAAAGTCAAACGGCACAGAATATCCGAGCCCGGGCGCATAAATCGAACCTGCTGCGCCTGAAAAATGGCTGCCGCCCGCAACATCAAATTCATAAATAATGTTACCCCGACCCTTTGCCTGCTCCTTCGACTCATCGGCTTCCTTCGAGTCTCCGCGTGTATTTTTTGCTTCGAGATCGATCACACGCACATGAATTTTGACCCTGGATTGACCTGCGTTGAAACCCAGTAATCCGCGTTCGGTAGGGCTGCCAGCGTTTACAAGAACAAAATCTCCCGTCACCAGCCAGCCTACTTTGCCAACTTCATCATCTTTCAACACCATTGCTGGAGCGATCTTGTTGAGTTCATTGCGAAGATCAATGGCAAACTCTGCGGGAGCGAGTGAACGGCGGATGGGACGTTCGCCCAGACCACCTGGATGAGATCCGATGTAATCGGTGTAAGTGACATCAAAAGGGCGGATATAAATCGCTCTCGGATTGGTGGCTCCTGTGGCGATGTCGGTATGGACAACCTTCACTCCTGCACAGGAGGTCATCAGCAGAGCGGTGCAAAGGGCGATCAGTCTGTTTTTCATAAATGTGTTGTTGGATTTCCCAATCTGTATGCAAGAATCATGCCCTAAACATCTTATAAGTGGCAAACCCTTTTACAAAGCAGCAAATTACACTGCTTTCAAGAGGCTAGGCGCCCGTTCTGGGTTCCGTTTCGTCAAGAAAAAGCCGGGGTGGATGCGCCGGGTTCCAGGGATTATGTCGAAAACCGGAACTAATGATCTCTCCAGCGAATTGAGCACAGAGGCGATACAGCGCTTCCACATCGAAGTGGAGATGATGGGGGCAATAACCTTCAAGATTTCTCATGCCGAGTTCAAAAAGCCGCGAAGCTGGAGCAAGGCGTTTGCCATCCTTCGGATGCGTCGGACGGTGGTATTGCTTTTGCAAATGGACAAAGGCCCCTGCAATTTGGATCAGACCTTTGAAATAAAGATGATTCTCGTCCTTCTTTTGCAGCCAGAGATGCTCCAGGATATCGTGGGCCTCATAATATTTCTGCTCATTGAAGCACTTGAAATAGCCCATGTAGCAGGGGTCAAGCGCAAGCGACGGCCCAATGCCGAGTTCGGAAACAAAAGAGGTGATACGTTCGCTTTTTTTCATGCCTGCAATTTTCTCGTGTAAGATGAGGCCCAATGCGATTTAATACAAGGCTGTGAGCAGCAGCCTTGTATTACCCGCGCCTGAACAGCGGGAGTTGTGAGATGTCCGCCGGATTTCTGATAATCACAGCGGCAATTCTTGTCGTCCTCATGGCGCTTTCCGCCATTTTCTCGGCGATTGAAACGGCATTGTTTTCCTTGCAGCCGCTGCAGATCCTGCGGCTCAAACAAAATAAACCACAGTTGGCGGCATCGTTGGAGCGCCTGATGGAAAATCCGCGAAGACTGCTGAGCGCGGTCGTTCTCGGGAATGCCATGGTGAATCTGCCACTCATCATCATCTGCTTTTATCTGGTGCGTAAGATTGTGCCGTCGCTGGTTCATTTTTGGGTGGAGGCTTTGATTATTTTTACTTTGGTCGTGCTTGTCTGCGATCTCGGCCCAAAACTGTTCGCTCTTGCCCTGCCTTACCGCGTTTCGCGGATTGGGGGCATCGTTTTTAACAGATTAATGCCTTTTTTGGGTCCTGTTTGCGATCTTTTGCAAAATTGGAGCGAAGCGATTGCCAATACCGTTATGCCGGGCAAAGCCCGGCCACAACATATCCTGAATGAAGATGAACTGGTGACGCTTGTGCAACTCAGCGCAGGGGAAGGAGCGCTCCATCCGACCGAGAGTGAAATGATCCAGGAAATCATCAAACTTGGCGGCAAAACGGCGAAGGATTGCATGACGCCCCGTGTTGATGCTTTCGCAATCCCGGATGATCTGACCAATGAGCAGGCTGTTGCGGAACTCAAAAAGAAACGCCGCAAGCGCGTTCCCGTGTATGCTGATACACCGGACAATATTCTCGGTGTACTCGATGTGAGAACGTTTTTGCTCGATCCTTCCGTTCATTACACAGAGGTAATGGCGCCTCCTTCATTTGTTTCGGAAACGATGAAGGCGCTCGATCTGTTGCGGAACTTCCTGAAGCATCCGCAAGGCATGGCGATCATCGTCGATGAGTACGGGGGAACGGAGGGTATCATCACTATGGCTGATCTTATCGAGGAGATTCTCAGTGACGCCGTGCCATCGGCCGACCACGAGCTTGATATCGAGAACATGGGCGAGGGAAGATTGATCGCGAATGGGAGCGCAAGGTTGGAAGATCTCGCGGAAATTACTGGAAAACACTTCGATGAGGACGGGATCGATACCATTGCCGGTCTTATTTTTAACCATCTGGGTTACGTACCAAAGCCCGGTGCGTATTTCCAAATCTACGATCTTTCATTCACGGTCCGCCGCACCTCGCGCAAGCGTGTCGAGGAGGTGCTGATCGTCGTCCACGACAGCAAGCCCGGGGAGGAGGATGGTGGGCTATGATCATCCTCTCCATAGTGCTGGTCTGCCTGCTTATCTCCGCGATGTTTTCCGGCATCGAAGCCGGGGTGTTGTCCGTTAATCGTGTCAGGCTTCAGCATCAGGCACGGTTTCGTGAAAAAACCGCGATGAAGCTTAACCGCCTCCTCGCACGGCCGGAACGCGTGCTGGTGACGGTGTTGATGGTTACGAACTTCATGAACATTTGTGCTGTGACGCTGAGTACGCGGGAACTGGTGAGGTGGCTTGGCGTAGCTGGCTATGGCGTGGCCTTCATTATCTGGCTGCCGCTCTATCTCGGTGTGGAACTCCTGCCCAAGTCAATCTTCCGTCGTTTCCCGTACAGGGCGTTGGCGGCATTTTCAGAAGTCTTATGGGCTGCTGACTTCATTCTCTCCCCATTGCTCACTTTTGGCTCGATGGCCTACAGTGTTTTTTTTGTAAAGAGGGAGCGTGATTTCAAAAAAATCCTCATCGCTCGTGATGATCTTAAATATCTGACGCTCGAAAGCGAGCGTGCCGGACTGCTTGGTGCACTTACACGGGGAATCATCCACAAAGTAATCGATTTTCGAAGTGTCATGGCCCGGGACGTGATGTCGGCCACGTCTGGCTTCCACCCGATCAAGGCCAGTGCGTCGGTGGATGAATTAATGAACATCAGCCATAGTTCACACCTTTCCAGGCTTCCCGTGATTTCACCTGCTGGCGAAATCACGGGGTTAGTGAACGTCTTTGAAGTCTTGCTCGACCGCAAGGACGATGGAAAACCCGTGGGAGCTTATGCGCGTCGCATCGTGACAGTGGCACCTGACGAACCGGCCTACAGTGTCATCCGCAAGCTGCGGGCCGCTCGTGCTCACCTGGCGGCAGTGCGTGACAAGAATGACGCCACGATCGGAATCGTCAGTTTGGAAGAGCTGATAAAGCATCTTGTCGGAGCCCCTGCCCGGTAAATCATCTTTACCTCCTGCTTGCTAGAGCAACATTCGTTTGCTTGATTAAAAGCTGATATGTCCACAGAAACACCAGCCAGCCCGGTTTATTCGCGTAAGAAACCTTTTCCTTCAAAGCTTCTTGTCAACCGCAGGTTGACCCTCGACGGCTCGGAAAAGGATACACGCCATTTTGAACTCTCGCTTGAAGGCTCCGGCTTGGTTTACGAAACCGGGGACTCGCTGGGCGTAGTGCCTGCCAATTGCCCGGAACTTGTACAGGAAATCATTCACGCCCTTCATGCAAATGGAGATGAGATTGTGCCAGGAAATGATGGCGCTCCCAAAGCCTTGCGGCAGGCGCTTTTGACTGATTACCAGATCACGCAGCCCTCCAAGCAATTCATTCAGGCAATCGTGGAGCGTGGAGGAGAGGCGGCATCGTTTTTGCGCGAACTTCAGGATCCATTGCGTAAGGAAGACATGGAAGATTACCTCTGGGGCATGGAGTACATCGATTTTCTAGTGAGCCACCAGGCAGCAGGATTCACAGCCGAAGAATTTGTAAAGCTCCTGCGAAAACTTCAGCCGCGCCTCTATTCCATTGCCTCCAGCCAGAAGGCCTTTCCGGAGGCTGTGCATCTTACGGTAGCCATTGTTACCTATGAATCGCACGGCCGCAATCGCAAGGGAGTCACGACTACGTTCCTTGCCGATCGTGTGGATGAAGCCACACGGGTGCCCGTCTTTGTGCATTCTGCAAAAGGCTTCCGGCTGCCTGAGGATTGGGACACGCCGATTATCATGGTTGGACCCGGGACGGGAGTGGCACCGTTCCGTGCTTTTTTGCAGTAAAGAAAAGCGACAGGGGCAAAAGGCAAAAACTGGCTGTTCTTCGGAGAGCAGCGGCGGAAATGTGATTTCCTCTACGGTGAAGAATTTGAAGCGCTGAGGAATGAAGGCGTCCTTACGCGTCTGGATACCGCTTTTTCGCGCGACCAGTCAAAAAAGATTTACGTGCAACACCGCATGCTGGAAAATGCGGCGGGAATATGGCAGTGGCTGGAAGAAGGAGCCCATTTCTTTGTTTGCGGCGATGCAAAGCGCATGTCGAAGGATGTTGATGCGGCGCTTTCCACGATTATCGAAAAAGAAGGCGGAAAATCTCCCGAACAGGCAGCGGAATATGTGGAAAACTTGAAAAAGACAAAACGCTACAAGAGAGATGTGTACTAAACCTCACTTCGAGCGCTTATCGGTGTTTCTGACATTGCAAAATCAGTGGCAAACCCTATTCTGGGGATATCCCCAAGCCAGTAAGTTATAAAGTTCTTGAACCCCGAGACCGATAATTCTTCCCTGAGCCGCGCCACACAAGGTGCGCATTCGCCTGTCAGTGGCCGCATGTTGTTTTATGCGATGTTGTTTTTGCTGGCGATCAATGGCACGGGTTTCTCCGTGGCGCTGGCCACTCTTTCGTCGACCCAGACAACGCTGATCGTACTACTGATTCTGGTTTTTCTTGCATCCGCATTGCCCCTTGCGGTTATCGGCTGGCTTTTCTTTCGGATGATTGATTCCGCAAAGGTGATTTCCCACGCGACAGAATCTCTTGTCAACGGCCCGTTGGCGAACATGGAAGCCGCTTTGCACGCATGGAGCGTTGGTGATATCGGGCATGCGCTCCAACGGCAAGCCCAAGCAGTGATCACTGTGCGCTCGCACGGTGAAATCGCCGGACTTATTGAGAATTTCAATATATTACAGCAAACTGTCGAAAGAACTTTTCCAACCGTCGGCGCAGTTCACGAGGGATTGCAGGCGATAAACAAGGAGCTATGGCAGGCCAATGATCTTCTCCATGCGGAAAAAATCTCACACCGGCAGACAACGGAAGAACTCCATCGTATCCAAAAGCAATTGGAGGTGCAAACCGGCGAAGGTGCCAATCGGCTAAGCAAAGCCAACGAGCGGCTTGAGCAGGAGCTGGCCGAACACCAATCTGCTCTGGATTCCATACAGAGATGGGAGCAGATTTTTAAAAGCCTTGGCTTGGGCATGGCGACAATCAACGCTTCAAACGATACTTTGCTTTCCGTGAATCCCGCATTTGCCGAGATGCACGGCTACCATCCTCAGGAGTTGATCGGTCAATCGCTCGAGAAGCTTGTGGCTCCTGATTCACGGGCAGATCTGCCAGTGCATGCAAAAAATGCAAACCAAAAGAAAAATTACTCCTACGAATCTGTCCATAGCCGGCGGGATGGGACCTGTTTTCCTGCCTTGATTAATAGCATCCCTGTCATGGACGCAAATGGTGTCGTGCTGTATCGGGCCGCAAACATCCAGAATATTGAGGAACGCAGGAAGGTGGAGGAATCTTTGAAACTGGCGAGGGAAGAGGCCGAAAAGGCGATTCGTGCCAGAAGTCAATTTTTGTCCCGCATGAGTCATGAGTTGCGAACTCCGCTGAATGTCATCCTGGGTTTCAGCCAGCTTCTCGAAATGAATCTTGCTGACCCGGAGCACAGCGACAGCGTTCAACATATCCTGAAAGCAGGAAAACACCTTCTCTCTCTCATCAATGAGGTGCTGGATATCTCCCGCATTGAGGCCGATAAACTTTCGCTTTCGCTGCAAGTCGTTCCGGTGGGGGAGGCGATGTTGTCGGCGATGGCTTTGGTGCGGCCTATGGCTTTGCAAAGGCACATTGAGTTTGTCGACCAGTTGAATAGCCGTGGCGTGAAACATGTGATCGCCGACAACCAGCGGCTCCAGCAGGTTTTTCTCAACCTCCTTTCCAATGCCGTGAAATACAACAAGGCAAATGGGCGGGTGACCGTCTGGTGTTCCGAACGTGCGGATAACAAACTCGCCGTCAGCGTGACCGATACGGGAAGCGGCATCCCCGCGGAAAAACTTTCCCAGCTTTTCACTCCGTTCGAACGGCTTGGTGCGGACGAGGTCGGCATCGAGGGAACGGGGCTTGGTCTCACATTATCGAAACGCCTTGTCGAGCTCATGGATGGAACACTTGAGGTTTCGAGCATTCCTGGCGAAGGCAGCACATTTTCGGTGGCGCTGCCGATGGCATCCAGCCCCGTCCAGAAGCTTGGGCGCCTTGCCGATGAGCGTCTCACTTCCGGGGAGAAATCCGCGCTCTCCGCTACCTGCAAACTGCTCTATATCGAGGAGGACATGTCCAACCTGCGTCTCGTTGAAAAATTGCTCAAACCTTACCATAAAATCGGCCTGATTTTTGCGCAGGATGGTTGGCAAGGGTTGGCGATAGCTCGCAAACAATTGCCGGACATGATTCTTCTGGATTTGGATTTTCCCGATGCCACAGGTGAAAGCGTGCTTCAAAAATTACGCGAGCAACCGGAAACCGAGCAAATTCCGGTCGTGGTCATCAGCGCCGATGCCAAGCCGAAACGGATCGAACAAATGCTCAGGCAAGGCGCCTCCCACTATCTGGTGAAGCCGATCGACGTAAATAAACTGCTCGTGGTCATCGGTGAGAACATCAAGATAAAGGAAAATCTCACTCTGTAAAAGCCGGATTTACTTTCTCATGCTTCATCTGGAAACACGGGAATACGAACAGGCGATTTGCCCGGAGGCTGCATGCGAGTATAATCATGGGAGATCAAACCCATGCAAGACGACATACCGTTTGAAAACCAGCCCGATGACGAAGTACTTTCAGCTTCGGAACTGCTTGAGCGTATGATCTCCTCCTTTCCGCCGGGGCATATCCTGCGCGGAGAACTCCTGGAAATCCGCAGGGCAGTGGGCGAGCAGGATGAAATGATATCCGAGGCCCGTCAGGCTATCGAAAAGATGGAGCAGATCATCAAAAAAGTGACCTCCCCGGCGAATCGCATCGGCACTTTTCTTAATAGTCATGACAAGGAGACGGCACAGATTGTAGTCGGAGGCTCGGATTATTACTGCAACGTTGACCTGCGCGTACCGCTGGCGCGTCTTAAAAAAGGAATGCGCGTTTTGGTAAACGAAGCATACGTTATCGTTGGCGATCTTGGCTACGACACGAGTGGGCCGGTAACCAAGGTCACGGAAGTCATCGGTACCGACCGTCTCCGCGTCGGTACCGAGCATGGCACCCAATCCATAGTTCTCCAGCGGGGGGCAAACTTGATGAAGGAAACCCTCAAAAGCGGGGACGAAGTGCGGGTCGATTCCAATTATCGCGTGGCGATTGAAGTCCTTTCCCGCCCACATTCCGAGGAGTACTATCTGGACACGGTGCCTGATCTGCCATGGGAAAAAGTAGGAGGGCAACAAGAGGCATTGCGAGCCATTCAGGACGCCATCGAGCTGCCGTTGCTGCACGCTGATCTATTCTCGAAATTTCAGCATCAAACTCCAAAGGGTTTTCTTTTATACGGCCCTCCTGGCTGTGGTAAGACGCTTATTGGCAAGGCAACAGCATATAATCTTACGGCAAAACTAAAAGAACAGACCGGAGATGAAATGCGCGAGTATTTCATGCATATCAAGGGACCTGAGATCCTCAATATGTGGGTCGGTGAGTCGGAGCGGATGGTACGGGAAATTTTCGCGACTGCCCGGGAAAAGCGCAAGGAAGGCTTCATGCCTTTCCTGTTTATCGATGAAGCGGAAAGCATCCTCGGCACCCGCCGTGCATCCCGCTATTCAAATATTCTATCAACCCTGGTCCCGATGTTCTGCACCGAGATGGACGGCATCGATTCGCTTAACGAAGTTGTCATCATCCTTGCCTCAAACAGGGCCGATTTGATTGATCCTGCCATCCTGCGTCCGGGCCGCATCGACCGGAAAATCAAGGTCAACCGTCCCGACCGGGAAGGTGCCAGGGACATTTACAGAATCTACCTCACTCAAGATCTGCCATACGACCCTGCCTTGCTGAAAGAGGCCGGAGGGGTGCCCAAAGCCATCGACAGGTTGGTGGAAAAGGTGATCGATTTGCAGTTCTCCAAGCGCGAGGAGAACAAATTCATCGAAGTCATCCTTCGTAGCGGGCGCAAGGAGACGCTCTACCGTGGTGACCTGGTCAGCGGTGCAATTATCGCATCCATCGTGGAACGGGCAAAAAGTCTCGCCATAAAACGTTCCATTGCCCTTGCCAGGGAGGGAGAAGATCAGGGGATCAGCGAGAGCGACCTCGCGCTTTCCCTGGAAGCCGAATATGCCGAGAACGACATCTTCCCGCCCACCGACATCACGGAAGACTGGCTGAAGTTGATTGATTACGATGCGGAAAATGTCGTCAAGATTTCGCCAAGCCGTGCGACATCAAAGACAAGGCTGCCTGCGGCTGGCCACGTAATCTAACCGATGAACCGCGTTTTTGGCATCGAGACGGAATACGGAATCACCGTCGATGGAGTGGAAAATCTCGATGTAGTGCATGAATCCATCGAGATCGTAAGAAGCTATACCGAAAGTGGTGCTTCGATGAAGTGGGACTATCTACTCGAGGATCCGCACAGGGACGCACGGGGATTCAGGGCGGCCGAGCTTTTGCAGGACACCGACGAAGCCGCGTATTTCGAAATCGACAAGAAACGGGCGCTCAGCTTCGAGGAGATTAAAAGCGATCTGGTGTTGAGCAATGGGGCGCGATTTTACAACGACCATGCCCACCCCGAATATTCCACTCCCGAGTGCAGCACGCTCCGCGAGGTGGTGATGCAAGACAAGGCGGGGGAACGAATCCTGGAGGCATGTGCCAGCCGTCGCAATCACAAGCTGCCGGAGGGACGGGAGGTCCGGCTTTACAAAAATAACACCGATTTTGTGGGCCACAGCTATGGATGCCACGACAATTACCTCATGCGTCGCGATGTTCCGTGGGATCGAATCGTGAGCGACGTGACGCCGTTTTTGGTCACCCGCCAGATTTTTGCCGGTGCAGGCAAGGTGGGCATCGAGAGCGAGGGGAATTTTGTGCAGCAGGGCGTATTCCAAATTTCGCAGCGGTCCGATTTTTTCCAGGTGCTCATGAGTATCGACACGATGAACCGGCGCCCGATCGTGAACACGCGCGACGAGCCGCACGCCGACGTTGCCAAATACCGGCGGTTCCACGTGATCATTGGCGACTCCAACATGAGCGAGATTGCGACAGCCCTGAAGATTGGGACGACTGCACTCGTGCTGGATTTGATAGAGCAGTGCAAGGCGCCTCAACTTGAACTTGCGAATCCCGTCGAGGCGACGAAATCGATCAGCCGCGACCAGACTTACGCATGGATCCTTGAATTGAAGGATGGGCGCAAGATTTCAGCCGTGGATATCCAGAGGCTTTATCTCGACGCTGCGGAGCGGCATTGCAGTCAGGATGAAGAAACAGCCTGGCTCCTTCGTGAGTGGAAAAATGTGCTGAATGATTTGCAAAGGGACGTCATGCAATGCCGGGATCGCATCGATTGGGTTGCCAAAAAATTCCTGCTTGCCGAGTTTCGCGAGAGCGAGGGGTTGGAGTGGTCCGATCCCTGGCTGCAATCCATCGATCTCGAATATCATAATGTCTCGATGGTACAGGGCCTTTACTACGAGCTTGTCCGAAGCGGGCAGATGCGTCAGTTCGTCTCTGAGAAAGAGATCAAGGATGCGATCTTCCATCCGCCACAAACGACACGTGCATTCTTTCGTGGGCGCGCTGTGGCCCGGTTTAACCGCGAGATCGCGGCCATCCAATGGGACCAGATTGTGTTCAGAGGCTCCGCGGGCTCAGTGACGGTGGATCTCAACCATGCATTTTCGGACGATAATTTGGATCGCTGGAACCGCCTCATCCGCGACGCTCCGGATTTCGATGCGTTCATTAAAGCAGCGCAGTAAACGACAGTCAGGCCTTCCAGCTGCCATGGTCGTCTGAAGGCTGAAAAACTTTGCTTTTTACGACGGATAGTGGTTCTCATGAATAGTGAAGTTCCCGGTTTTATGAAAATATTATTCGTCGTCTCTTTAAGCTTTTTTACAGCTTGCGCGATGATTCTCTATCCGGCGACTACAAGCGCTCAGGACGTTTATCAGGAGCCAAATCTGAGCAAACCAATTTTTGATGTTACCAAGTGCAGCCTTACACCCGGGGAACGTTCCCGGATCGCCACAAACCTCGCGGTTTTTGTGAAAAACATGCCGGACACCGCTGTCAACCGGATGGCTTTTGCAGAAAAAGCTCTCGGGATTGCGCTACTGCTGGATCCCGAGAATCGGACTGCCACGATAGCAAACGGGCAACTAAGCCATGGCCAGAAATTGTCCCAGGCTTCACCCGCAGCCGACCCGGCGCTCATCGCCACTGAATTGCAGATAAAAGTCAGGGATTTGAAGAAAAAGGGCGGAGCCGACAATGAAGCTGTCGCCAATTATTTACTTGAACTCGCGTTTGGAGTTAATCCAACCGACGAGGATGTAATGTATGATATGGAGATCCTTAAGCGATCCGGAGTAAAAGTGGACTGGTCTTTTACGGGTCAGCCAACTCCATCAGCGACACCCATGGCCTCAATCCCTTCGCCGTCCCCGGTGACTACCGGTAGCGCGCCTTTGCAAAGTGACAGACCCTCCTACTATCCGCCTCTCTATGTGGGGCCATACATACCACAAGGCCCATTTGGCCGCAGGCGATCTCGAAATGCTCCGGAAGAAAGTCCGACTCCCGACCCTTCAAGTGCTCCGCATTTTCCATTGAATACCACGGCACAAGATGGAGCCAGCGCTGCCAAGGCGGCTCTTAATCAATCCTCTGTGAAAGGCATTCTGGTCCGAACCCTGGATAATGGCAGGGAATTGGCGGGCGCATATCAGATCATTGCCAATGTGCAGCCTTTTGAATCCAGCGAGTGCACCATGGCACAGGGGGTAGGCAAGGAAATGAGCATTGCTTTTAATGAAGCCTGCCGCTTTTTGCAAAGCAGGTATCCGGTGGTTCAGCCAGGCAGGCAAATTATGCTGAGCTTTCAGGACAAATACAGTGAAAAGGACGGCGGCTCTGCCGGCACCGCATTCACGCTGTTGATGCTTTCGATTTATAGCGGAATGCAATTCGATCCGGACGTGGCAGTCACAGGTGATATCACCGTGGATGGAAAGGTGGGTGTCGTGGGCGCGATTCCCGCCAAGATTCGCGGCGCCATGCTGGACAAATGCAAGGCTGTTTCGATCCCTCTCAGCAATAGTAGCGATGTGGCCGATATGGAGCTGCTATACCCGCCGGATACAATCTGGAGGATACAAATTCTCACCGCCGCTACAATCGATGAAGCGATCAGTAACACACGCATTGACAGGCCTGCTGATCTTGCCCAGGCGATGCAACTCTTTGGGCAGGTGCAGCAATATTTGTTGAGCGCCGGGCCCACGGCTTATCTTAATAATACTGCCGTTCAAAAAATGCTGGTTGACGTGCTAAGACTCGCGCCGAACCATTTGTCCGCCCGATTCATGCTGGATCAGGCGGCCGGCAGGGCTCCGCGCACCTTCGGCCTGAATGCGTCACTCGACGAGGTCTTCATCGCGGCGGCTCCCGTTCTGCAGGCGAAGGACGACGTTTATATTGAATGCGACAAAAGCGCCTACGATTCGGTTCAGGGAAAGTTGGGGGAACTCCAGTTCAAGATCGATCAAAAGGCCATCGGAGTTTGCAATGCCCTCTCGGCATTTCTCAAATCCAAGGAAATGTGGGAAACCACATCCAATCACAGTCGCAGTCTTAAGTCTCAGATCGAAAAGGACCAGGCCAGCCTGCGTGCGGCTGTCGAGGAAATAAAGCAGGACTCCGCAGCGCTCGAACTGCTTCGCCAGAACAATGGATAATGCCATGAAAATCGCGCCCCTGATTTTTATAATAGTTTTGCTGGGACCATTGTTGGCCGTTGGACAAACTTCGCTGGATCAAAAGTCAAGTGGGGCAAGGCTCGTCAGTGACGATTTGAAGTTGAAACCGCCCCCGTTCTGGATGAATTATCAAGGCAAAATCTACGAAAATATCGAACTGACAGGCGTAGAGGGAGACGTCGCGGTCTTCAGCACGACGCAGGGGCCCCTGCGTATCAAGTGGAGCGAGGCGCCTGGTAATGTCCATGACCGCTTTTACAGGGAATACCTGGCGTTTTCGGAAAAAGCGGCGGCGGCAGCGGCGCATCTTGCAGCACAAATTGCCTATGGGCAGGGGATAGCCCCGGGTACTGTGATACAAGTCAACGGCACAGTCGTCCAAAAAATCCCCGATGGCCTTCTCATTGTTTATGATAAACAAGCTGCGCTTTTATGTGGTCTTCCAAACGAAGCCTCGCTTGCGGAAAATTCGCCCGTCACGGCGTCTGCGGTCTTTGTGAACTGGTTCCGTTATACGACCACAGGCGGGGAAATGGCGATGGTCCGCAGGCTCAAGGTAGCGCAACCCGATCAACAGTAATTGTCTGTCATGGCGTCGCGATTGCCCTCACCACAAATAACCCTCCCATTGGGCTGCGTATTTGATACATTATGGGCATGAGTAGATTTTTCGGTTCTGTTTGCTCGCTGCTTTTGCTGCTTTCCATGGTTATGCACGCAGCGGGGCAGGGAGAAATCGTGGTGATTCCACTCAAGGGAGAGGTATCCCAGGCGCAGTTTTTCTTCCTTCGCCGTGCGCTCAAGACTGCGGAACGTGAAAAAGCCTCTGCTGTGATTTTGGACATGGAAACCTACGGCGGAGAAGTATTCGCCGCCATCGATATGATGGATGCCCTCATGAAGAGCGACGTGCCAACCTATACGTTTGTGGATGACAAGGCGATTTCCGCGGGTGCGTTGATTGCGGTAGCCACTGGAAAAATTTACATGGCTCCTACCGCGGTGATCGGCGCATCCGCCCCTGTATCATCCGGCGGCGAGGATTTGCCTTCGACCATGAAGGACAAGACGGTCTCTGCAATCTCCGCGATTGTTCGCGCCGCATCTCAAAAAAACGATCACAATGCCGAACTGGTGGAGGCCTTCATTAACAAGGAGAAGGAGATCAAGATCGGCGATACAGTCATCAATGCCAAAGGCTCGTTGCTCACGTTGAGTGCGCAGGAAGCCTCACGGGTTTACAATGGCAAACCATTGCTCGCGGCAGGCATTGCTGATTCGATTGACGATCTGGTAAAAAAGGAAAAACTGAAAGGCGTGGTGCATACAATTCAACCGACCGGGTTTGAGACGCTGGCGTTCTGGATCACAACTCTTGCCCCCCTGTTCCTTTTATGTGGTATTCTGGGCGCCTACCTTGAGGTCAAGTTTCACGGCACGCTGATTCCCGGGATTATCGCCGCGATCTGCTTTACCATTTTCTTTGCGGGCCACTACATCGCCGGCCTCGCAGGGTGGGAAGTATTCGTATTATTTTTCATCGGCATGTTGCTTGTCATCAGCGAGGTGACTCTCCATCCCGGCACGATCCTGCCCGGTCTGGCGGGTCTGGTCTTGATGGTCAGCTCCGTGATATGGGCAATGGTGGACCATTATCCTGATCAACCCGCGATCCCGACGGGTGAGATGTTGAAAATGCCCATCGTCAATCTCGGCGGCGCCATAATGGTCAGCATCCTGCTCATTCTTTTGCTTGGAAGATTCCTTCCGAAAACAACGTTTTACAATCGTCTCGTGCTTGGCGCCTCGGGGCCGTCTGGTCCCTCCCTTTCTGTCACCAGCATTGATTCGCCGTCACTGGTGAAGACAGGGGAAACCGGCGTGGCGAAGTCGATCCTCAGGCCGAGCGGCAAGGCAATTTTTGGTGACAGGATGCTCGATGTCGTGACCGATGGTGAGTTTGTGGAATCCGGCTCACGCATCCGGGTGATTGCCATTGAAGGGGCTCGCATCGTAGTCGAAGGCTGCTGATGACCTTAACGGCGGCAGGAGGGGCGGGGGATGATGCGGGAGCTGATCGCGTACGCCGGCTGATTGAGATAGCGTTGTTCCTGCTCTTTACGGTCGCCATCTTCCAGTTTCCGGAACATCCCGGTTCAGGCATCGACCCCTCGTGGAAAATGGCAATGGGGCAGACCTTTCACGACGGGCGCCAATTCGGAAGCGAAGTGGTTTATAATTACGGTCCGCTCGGCTTCCTGATGGGGAATACCTGGTTCGGTCTTCAGTTCTGGAGCCTGGTCTTCTGGCAACTTTTTGTCGCGATGGTTTTCTCCGCAATCATTATTCGAAACGGCCAGGCCCTCCGGTGGGAACTACGCATCATCTACATCCTCATGTTCTTGTTCTACGGGATCATCTACCCGGACGCGCTTTACATGATCACCATTGCGCTGACGGGAATAGAATTGATCCGTAATGACAAATGGTGCTTGCCAGTCAGTGCCTTTTTCGCGCTTTTTTTTGCCGCGATATCATTGATGAAATTCACCAACATGGTGTTCGCGTTTTTCGTGGTGATGGCGGTCTGCATTTACCGGTGTCAGCTCCGCCGCTGGCGGGAATCAGCGTGGTTTGCCGGCTGGTTTTTCGGCGGTGGGCTGGCGCTCTGGCTCCTTTGCCGGCAAAATCCGCTGAATTTCCCCGCCTACCTGCGCAACTCCTGGCTGATCAGCACCGGCTACGAGGAAGCGATGGGCACCCCGGCATCGCCCCATGTTTTATGGAAAGGCCTGGCCGTCCTGGCAATCCTTGCCATCTACATGCTCCTCCACGTTTTCCTCCAGCGGAACAAACCCCGCGCCATCGCTTCCGTTGCGGTCCTCGCCGCATTCATCTTTCTCGATTGGAAACACGGCTTCGTCCGCGCGGATGCGCACATGCTGGTGTTCTTCGTCAGCGCGCTTGTGCCAATCGCGGCGTTTCCTGCATTGATGGACGACCCGCTGCACCTGCGCTGGTTGCAACGCAGCCTTCTCTTGTGCGCTGGACTGATTTCCCTGTTCGCCGTTCACAACATCATGCAGGAGGAGGAAACAGACCCTCCCTACGTGAGCGCCGGCCTGTGGGAGAACATTCATGACAATGTCGCCGACGTGCTCGACTGGAAATCCTACCGCGCAGGCTACGCGGCAAGCCTGCAGGCGAACAAAGCGAAATCCGCCCTTCCGCTCACCCGCAAAATCGTCGGCAACGGCACCATGGACCTGATCGGCAACGAGCAAACCGCGATTTTTTACAACGGTTTTCACTATTCGCCGCGTCCCGTGTTCCAAAGTTTCGCCGCGTATAATCAGCCTCTGGAACAATTTAATTACGACTTCCTCGCCTCAGATCGCGCGCCCGGTTTCGTCCTTATGAAACTCAACACCATCGATGAACGTCTTGCCGCGCTCGATGATGCATCCGTCCTGCGCCTTCTCCCGCAGCTTTACGAAGTGGTGAACGCCGATGAACACGGCTACATGCTCTGGAAACGCCGCGCCCCGCAGCAACCATCCGCCCCTGCGCGCGCAATCCGCTCCGTGGATCTTGCGCTGAACACGCCATTCCCCCTCTGCGACCTTTCTGCAAAAAACCTCTGGGTCACCATCAATCTGCGTCCCTCCACTCTCGGCCGTCTCCGCCGCTTTTTCTACAAGCCCGCGATGGTCAGGCTCGCCGTCAGACTTGACGACGGCACACTCAACACGTATATAACACCATTGTCACAAGCCCTCAGCGGCTTCATCCTCAATCCTCTCATAGAAAATAACGCAGACTATCTCGCCTTTTCAAAAGGCGAATCCACACACCGCATCCGCTCGCTCGAAATCGAAGCCGTGGAAGGCGATCAACGATTCTTCAATACCCCCGCGCAAATCGAGTTCATGGAACTCCCGGGCGCGAATCCATAAAATTTCCAATGAAAAAACAGCAAATCAACCCTCCTGCAAAAATTTTGAAAAACAAAATCCTGCAGTTGCTCCGGTTGCCAAAATACCAGCCCCTCGACAAGGTCGAACTCTCAAAAAAACTCGGCCTCTCCAGCGACCAGCGTTCCGAACTCCGCCAGGTCCTCCGCGACATGGAGCAGCGCGGCGAGATCGCCCTCATCCGCAAGGAGCGTTATATCCTGCCCGAAGTGGCTGATCTCGTCACGGGCATCATCCAGATCCATGCCGGCGGCGGCGCGCACATCCTGAGCGAGAAGCCGGGGCAGAAGGACCTTTACATCGCGGGGCAAAACACCGGCACCGCAATGAATGGCGATCGCGTGGTCGCCCGCATTATCCACGAAGGCCGCATGCAGCGACGCGACGCGGACAAAGTCGAGGGAAGCGTGATCAAGATCCTCCAGCGCGCCCACGATTCCATCGTCGGCACCCTGCAAAAGACGAAAAATTTCTTCTACGTAATTCCCGATGATCCCCGCTTAGGCCACGATGTCTACACGCATCCCGGCGCGGTAAAGCTGCCACGCTCCCCATCCGTCGGCGACAAAGTGGTCGTGAAGCTCGACGAATGGGAATCCCGCCATGTGAATCCGGAAGGCGAGATCATCGAGGTACTCGGGCCGGCTACCGATCCCGGCGTGGACATGCTTTCCATCGTCCGCAAACATCATCTTCCCACCACATTTCCCGATGCCGTCCTCGCCGAGGCCGGGCGCATCAGTGAGACGATTCCCGAGAGCGAAATCGCCCGCCGCGAAGACCTGCGCCACCAGATGATCGTCACCATCGACCCCGACGATGCAAAGGACTTTGACGATGCAGTTTTCGTCGAGAAGCACGAGGGAGGCTGGCGGCTCGGTGTCCATATCGCGGACGTTTCACACTACGTCACCCCCGGCAGCGCACTCGACAAGGAGGCATTTGTGCGCGGAAACAGCGTCTATCTTGCCGATCGCGTGATCCCCATGCTCCCGGAGAAATTGAGCAACGGCATCTGCAGCCTGAAACCCCGCGTGGACCGGCTCACCCGCTCCGCGTTCATCGAGTTCACGAAAGCCGGCAAAATCAAGTCAGCCCGCTTTGCCCACACCGTCATCCGCAGCGCGCACCGCTTCACCTATAAGGAAGCCTACGCAATCCTGCAGAAAAAACCCGGCTCACCCGTCGAGGAGCGGCTCCACACCGCATGGGAACTCGCTTCTTTGCTGCGCAAAAACCGGTTCGCAGAGGGTTCGCTCGACCTCGATTTTCCCGAGATCAAGGTCTGGCTCGATGAGCGCGGCACCCCCATCCGTATGGAAAAGGTGGTGAACGACATCTCCCATCAGCTCATCGAGGAATTCATGCTCTCCGCAAATGAAGCCGTCGCTTACGAAATCAAGCAGAAGAAGCTTCCCGGCGTCTATCGCATCCACGAAAATCCCGAGCCCGAAAAGCTCGCCGAATACCGCGAATTCATCTCCAGCTACAACCTGAAGGCCGGCGATCTCACCCAGCGTCGCGAAGTCCAGAAGGTCCTCGCAGCCATCCGCGGCAGGCCCGAGGAATACGCCCTTAAGCTCGGCTTCCTGAAAAGCCTCAAGCGCGCCACCTACGATACAAATCCCATCGGCCACTACGGCCTGGCGAAGGTGAACTACACTCATTTCACCAGCCCCATCCGCCGCTATGCCGATCTTGTCGTCCATCGCGTTCTCTCTCATGCTGGGAACCACCATTCCGTAAAAGGCGTGCGCCTCGCCGCCGCCGACCTGACCGCCGTGTGCGAGCACATCTCCCTCACGGAAAGGACTGCCGCAGACGCCGAGAAGGAGTCCGTGAAGTTCAAGAAAATCGAGTATTTCCAGAACCAGCTCAAACAAAAGAAGCCCGAGGCGTTCGCATCGGTCATCGTGGATGTCCGCAGCTACGGCCTTCTGGTCGAGCTGCCCGACATGCTCCTCTCCGGCATGGTCCACGTCTCCGCCTTGGCGGGGGACTTTTATACCTTCGATTCCGTCCGCCTCCGCTTCGTCGGCCAGCGCACCAAAAAAACCTACCAGATCGGCGATAAACTCAACGTCATGGTCTCCCGCGTGGATGTCTACAAGCAGCAGATCGACTTCCATCCAGCATAGGGCCTGGCCGTCCTCTTCGGTGAGCCCCGGCCAGCGATGCGGTATTGCCTGCTTAATCAGTCGATTTGGCGTTCATTGCCCCTGTGTTAGGGCTGCCGCCTTACCCTTTTTTGCCCAAAGCTTGCCATAATGAAAAACAAGGAAATTATTTATTTACGCTCTGGAAATATTATGCAATCTTGAACGGCTCGTTTTCTAACAACGACAGGGATTCATTCATGGACAACATTATTGCTACAAAAGAACTACAGGTAGAACGAAAGCACTTTTTCATCGAATACCGCGAAAATGAACGCGGTCGTTTTCTGAAGATCATCGAGGAGGCCCACGGCCGCCGGAACACGATCATCATTCCCAGCACAGGCCTGGACGAATTCACTGCAGCTGTCGACGAAGTACTCGACACTGCAGATAAAGGCTCCCCGGTATAGACCGGTCGGGCATTCCCGTACTTGCAACCAACATCTGTACAAATAGAAATCAGTAATTCAATCAATGGCTACCAAAACAGTAAAACTCCCTCCCTCACGCGCGAAAATCCACACCAACGGCGCGGCTAAGAAATCCACCAAGCCCGGCAAAGCCCACAAGTACGTTTACACGTGGGGAAACAACAAGGCGGATGGCGACGGCTCCATGAAGGCCCTCCTCGGCGGCAAGGGCGCGAACCTCGCGGAAATGACGCGTATCAGCCTGCCTGTGCCTCCCGGGTTCACGATCACCACTGATGTCTGCACCTATTTCTACGCAAACAAGCGCACCTATCCCTCCGTCCTCCAGGCGCAGGTCGAAGCCGGCGTTGCCAACATGGAACGCATCATGGGCACCAGGTTCGGTGACAAGGAAAAGATGCCCCTTCTCGTCGCCGTCCGTTCCGGCGCGCGCGACTCCATGCCGGGCATGATGGATACCATCCTCAACCTCGGCCTCAACGACGACACCGTTCTCGCGCTGGTGAATGCCACCACGAACGAGCGTTTCGCATGGGACTGCTACCGCCGCTTCATCCAAATGTATGGCGACGTCGTCATGGGTGTGCAGAAGCGCCCGGGCGAGGATCACGATCCTTTCGAGGGAACCATCGAGCATTTCAAGGACGAAAAATACGGCTCTCATCACTACGAGGACACCAAGCTCACCGCCGAGGACCTCAAGGAACTCGTCAAGCGCTTCAAGGCCCTTGTGAAGGACCGCACCGGCAGGCAATTTCCAAACAGCCCATGGGACCAGCTCAAGGGCGCAGTCGGCGCCGTGTTCGGTTCATGGATGAACGATCGCGCGATCGTTTACCGCCGCAAATATAATATCCCGACCGAGTGGGGAACCGCCGTCAATGTCCAGGCGATGGTTTACGGAAATACCGGCGAGAACAGCGGTTCCGGCGTTGCGTTTACGCGCGATCCCGCAACTGGCGAAAAAGTATTCTACGGCGAATTCCTCATCAACGCACAGGGCGAGGACGTGGTTGCCGGCGTGCGCACTCCGGAGCCCGTTGCAGAGCTAAAGAAGGCGATGCCAAAACCTTTCGCGGATCTCGAAAAAGTCCGCCTCACCCTCGAGCGCCATTTCAAGGACGTTCAGGATTTCGAGTTCACCATCCAGGAGGGCAAGTTGTTCATGCTCCAGACCCGCAATGGCAAGCGCACCGGTGTTGCCGCCGTCCGTTTCGCGGTGGAGATGCAGAAGGAAGGCCTCATCGATTGGGAAACCGCAATCATGCGCGTCCCGGCCGATCAGCTCGACCAGGTGCTCGCCCCGATCTTCGATCTTGGCGCAATCAAGAAGGCCAAGGCAATCGCCACCGGCCTTCCTGCAGGCCCCGGCGCAGCTTCCGGCAAGGTTTATTTCAACGCCGACCGTGCCGACCAGGCCGCGGCCAAGGGTGAAAAAGTGCTCCTCGTCCGCAACGAAACCTCGCCGGAGGATCTTCGCGGCATGATCGCTTCCGAGGGTATCCTCACAGCAAAGGGCGGTGTCTCCTCGCACGCTGCTCTCGTTGCCCGCCAGATGGGCAAGGTTTGTATCTGCGGCGCTGCTGCATTGAGCATCGACTACAAGACCAAGACCCTTACCGTGGGCAAGGACGTGGTGAACGAAGGCGACTTCCTCTCCATCGATGGCACCAGCGGCATCGTCTATCTCGGCGAAGTCCCGACCGCTCCTTCCGAAATCATCCAGGGCCTGCTCGAGAACAACAAGAGCGCCCGCAAGAGCCGCACCTACCAGAACTTCGTTCAGCTCATGAACTGGTGTTCCAAGGTGACACGCCTCGAGGTCCGCACCAACGCGGATAACCCCGAGCAGACCGCAAACGCCGTCAACTTCGGCGCGACCGGCATCGGCCTCTGCCGCACCGAGCACATGTTCTTCGAGGGCAACCGCATCGACGCCATGCGCGAGATGATTCTTGCCGAGAACAACGACGACCGTAAAAAGGCCCTCGCAAAGCTCCTGCCTTACCAGCGCGCCGATTTCACCGGCATGTTCAAGGCGCTCAAGGGCTTCCCTGCGACCATCCGTTTCCTTGATCCTCCATTGCACGAGTTCCTGCCGCACGACCATGCCGCTCAGAACGAACTCGCCCAGAAATTGGGCGTGAGCGTGGACAAGATCAGCAAGCGCGTGAAAGACCTGCACGAGTTCAACCCGATGCTCGGTCATCGCGGCTGCCGTCTCGGCATCACGTATCCCGAGATCACTGAGATGCAGGCCCGCGCCGTGTTTGAAGCCGCTGCCGAGGTGCAGAAAAAAGGTATCAAGGTCAAGCCCGAGGTCATGATCCCGCTCGTCGGGTTCAAGAAGGAATTCGATCTCCAGTTGGAGATCGTCCATCGCGTCGCTGCCGAGGTGCAGAAGGAAAAGAAGGTGAAACTCACCTACCTTGTCGGCACCATGATCGAGGTTCCTCGCGGCGCCCTCACGGCCGACGCCATTGCTGAGAATGCGGAGTTCTTCAGCTTCGGCACGAATGACCTCACGCAGACCACCATGGGCATGAGCCGCGACGACAGCGGTTCCTTCCTGCCGCAATACGCGGAGTTGGAAATCGTGAAGAAGAATCCATTCGCGACCATCGACCAGGCCGGTGTCGGCCAGCTCATGGAAATCGCCGTTGCCAAGGGTCGCAAGACCCGTCCGAACATCAAGCTCGGCATCTGCGGCGAACACGGTGGTGATCCCGATTCCGTGAAGTTCTGTCACCGTATCGGCCTCACCTATGTGAGCTGCTCGCCATTCCGCGTGCCAGTCGCACGCCTCGCCGCAGCCCAGGCTGCCCTCGAGGAAAAGAAAGCCGCGAAAAAGAAGTAAGCAGACTCGGCAATCAAAAATCAACAAGCCGCCTCAAGAAATTGAGGCGGCTTTTTTGTAAAAGGACAGGGGAAAAACACCATTTTTCCCCCGCATCCGAAAGATGCGACCTGTAGGGGAAGGTGTTACCTTCCCCGGTCTTGCAAACACGGCAAGTTAATCTCCCGGCGCGAGAAAATAGGACTTCCAAGTCCCGTAGGGACAGCCCGATAATAGGCAGGCGATTTATCGCCTGCTATGCCGCGAAAAAAATGCCAAGTCCCATCGGGACGAAAGAGGACACTTCGTTCCAAAACTTCCTTGCATTAACGCAATCCAAATTCGTCCCCTCCATGAAGAAGCCTCGGCTCATAATCTTCCTCCTCGCCGCCTTTGCGTGCCTGTCCCTTCCTGGTGCTCTCGCAGCAGAGCCCGCATCAGCCACCGAAGGCGGATCGCTCCACTTGGTAAAGCAGCAGAATTTCCCATCTATCCACCTGCGCGGTTACGGCACCGTTTCCGGCTCTCTTTTATCCACCGGTTCAAATTCCGCATCGCTTCTCTCAGTCCACTGCGAGAACAGCATAATGGCCCGCATCCTCCAGGCTAAATACCTCTCCGATCTCGGCCTCCTGCCCGGTGTAACCCCTCTGACACTTCAAACAAAACGCGGAAACATCACAGCCAGGCAAATCAACGCCCAGGGCGTGGTAGCCGCCCTCCGAAGCGGCGCCGATGTCTTCATACTGGCTGCCCGGGATAGCCTCGGAATCATTGCGCTCGAAGACGAAAACCTCCCCGCCGTCATGAAAATCGACGCCACCGATGCCACGGAAGCGGAGGCGCATGTCCCTATGTATCTCGACCGGTGGGAACGGTACGGCATGCGGTTTTACTACGAACCTTTTACCACACCGAAGGCCAGGAACGACTTCAAGTCCGCCTACGATCCCATGGACGACTTCAATTTCGCCCGTGATGAAGGCACCTGTGGTCTCGTGCTATGGCACAAACCCTTACCCCTCGAATCGGCCGAAGGCATCCTCCAGACACCCACGTGGGACTGGATCCTCGGGCAGGCACGGAAGATGGGTCTTCCAGTCGGCGGCAATCTCAGCATGAGCGCGACCGGTTCGCTCTACAATCGTTACCGCCAGGAATGGGCGTTGAATCAGCCGCAATATATCGGCGGCTGGTACACTCAGTTGGTCAGCGACGAAGGAATTTTCTCGTGGAATTCAATCACGGCGCGCGATGCGCAACTGGCCGTCCTTCAACAGACCATCCGTCATTACGGGAGTATCGATAATATCGTCAACTGGCTCGAACCCGACGGGGAGATCCAGCACGATGCGGATTACCAGTTCGACTACGGCCCCACTGCCGACGCAGGTTACCGCAGGTTCTTGAAGTCCAGGTACGCTACCGTGCGTGTGGTCGCGCAGCGTTGGTATGGCGATGCGGCGGCGTTGCATGCGTGGGACGATGTGCATGTGCCGGAAGTAACCTCTTTCCTGGGCTGGGGAAAGGATGCCATCGACCTCACAGGTATGTGGAAGGTGAGTCACGAAGCGGCGGCTGGACCGGAAACGGCAGCCCCCGGTTACGACGACTCGAAGTGGCCGTCGATCCCGGCGCCCGGTCATGCCATTGCGATTTTGCTACCACGCAAACCCGAGGCCGCGGTTTTCCGCCGCCACATCGACATCGATCGGGTATGGCGAAAAGCACACGACCGGGTCTGGCTTTACGTTTTCGATATGAGCAACACCAATGCGACAAATCCGCCCACGCGGGTGTTTCTCAATGGCGCTGAACTCGCCGAGGCTGCACCCGCTCAACCGCATGCATGGGCCCATTGGGCAGCTTACGATGTTTCGTCATCGCTGAATTCCGGCGACAACATGGTCGCCGTCGATATCGGCCACGGTTTCTTCAATTCACGGGTCTATTTTTCGAAGCAGGAACCTCGGAGCTACCCCGGCTTCGGGCCTCAAATAAACGCCCGCTGGGCCGACTTTACAGACTGGATTTCGTGGGCACGGGCCGGCGCCGTCCGGCGCGGTGCACAAATGATCCGCCAGGCCGATCCGAACCGGCCGATCACGTTCATGATGCCCGGCGATTTCGCCGCGGATATCAAGCCTTTAAGCGAGGACTACGGTGCAGTCTTCCACGACACCCTCGCCATGGCGGGGAGCTTTACCGACTACTACCCCATGACGATGGAAAGCTCCAACATGCCCACCGATCTTGAGCCCGGCACTCCTGCGAAAACCTTGGCGCAATTGAAGGGTTACCTCGGTCGCTGGAGCGTGGAGGGCATCCAGGGCATCGATTACTTCCAGCACATGGGCGACGTGGAATGGAAACCCGACCTGAAAAGTTTTTTCCATGAGACGATCAACCTCTGGCACCTCATCGGCAAATACCATGTGCCAAAGGCGCAGGTTGCACTGCTGGCGAGCGACCGCGTGGCACGGCTCTACGGTTTCTTCCATCCCGACCCGGAGCACTATTCGCCTCGCGGCGATCGCGGTCTCCGTTTCAACCAACTGCTCCTGCCGGAGTTTCCACGCGAAGAAATTTTCGAGCCCGATTTCGACCGGGGCAACGCCGATGCCTACAAGGTCATCGTCGATCTAAACACCTCGGTCATGGACGACGACTACGTCGCAAAGATCGGGAAATGGGTGAAAGCAGGCGGCATTTTCATCACATGGGACCAGACCGGCCGCAATACCACGACCGAAAAGGATGCATGGCCCATTTCTACCCTGACCGGTTACAAGGTGGACGATACGAACCACTCGATGCGAACGTTGCGCATTGCCGGTGGTCAGCAGATTCTCCGGGATAATCCCACTTGGAGCGCAGTTCCCATCCAGGGCGCAATGCTGAAAAAGCAGGCCCCCGCATGCACCGATCTGCTGCAATGGGATGACGGCACAACCGCTATCGGCATGCGCCCGCTCGGCAAAGGGTTTGTCATTCAAGTGGGCTCAAATTTCGGCAACGATGTGGCCCTTGCGCTATTTCAAAACGTCTTCGGATGGGCAAAGATCGAGCCGGTTCCCGCGACGGCACCCGGCGTGACGATGCGGCATTTTGTGAGCAACAACAGCCTCTACGATATCTGGGCGATGTGGAACGGCACCCAGTCACCGGTAAAAACCACGCTCGCATTCCGAAACGGCTTGCACCCTAAAAGCGCTCTAGACGTCAAGACCGGTCAGCCGGTCATGCTGGAAGACGGAACCTCCGGCCCGGCAATTCCGGTAGCTCTCGATACCTTCGAAACTCAGGTCCTGCTCACCCCGCGCGATAGGATCGCCTCCGCCCCGGCGGATTGGTTTCAGTTGCAGCGGCAGTGGTGGCGCGGCTCGGGCGACCTGGGTCCCGCCCTTCAGCCGTTCAAATCCAAATTCACCCTCGATCTTCAACCCGGGTGGAGCTTTAAGAACCTCGATGGCCCTGCGGATGGAAGCCGGGGCAAACAGTTCGCCGGTGCGGATTTCGACGATTCATCATGGGAAAAGCGCCCCTTGGGCATCTTCACTTTTCCGGATCACCACGATGCGAAGGATGCCATGTTCCGCAAACAATTCACCGTTCCCGCTCACTGGAATCGCGGCAAAATCACGCTTTGGCTGGCCGAGTCGCACGGCAGCGTATCCTATATCGAATATGGTCAGGTCTGGCTCGATGGCGAACCGCTTTCCAGCGATGCGATTTCCGGCGACGACCTCACTGTGACCTTGAAACCGGGGACAACCCACACCCTCGCCGTGGAAATTTGGGGAACCGCTCCTGTCCTAGGAATACCCGCTTCCATATGGCTCAACTACCGTCCCGATCCCTTCCAGCAACAAGACCTCACGGGAAATTGGAGCCCCGCCGCCGATGGCCTCACCTACACCGCCCCCGTGCCAATTCCCGGAAGCTATACCGGCATCACATTGCGCCAGACCGTAAAAATCGACTCCAGACATGCCGGACAAACCGCCGTCCTCCACGTCAGCGCTCAGGACGCCTCGATTTATGGCGCAATCGTGAATGGCACTTGGATCAGCCGCTATCGCCGCCACATGGGAAATGACTTCGACCTCGCCATAACCCCATGCCTGAAATTTGGCGACACCAACGAAATCATCCTCTTCGGCCACAATGGCCCGCACGCTCTGAATGCCGTGTCGCTCGACTATTATAGCAAGGGAACTTACCCATAGCTCTCAGCGCCCCTCCGCGTTCCCTTCCTCGTTATGAGGCTCCAGCCTCGTAACGCACTTGTCCCCGAAGCTCCTGCTTCGCAATCGTGCACTGCAATCCAGTCACCAACCATCCGCCAACCACCACCCTAAAATAATACTTGCATCATTCGCTGAAAAGAGTTAACATATAAATAATGATATGAAAACAACTACTGAACCCAATAAATCCACACCCCACAAATCAAAACCAAAAAAGCCCGCTCCACATCCTCTCCCCGCGCCGCTTGCTGAACTTCTCACCAACCTGGCGAATCTCACCGTCGCCTGGGAAAAGCTCGCCGATGTAAAAGAAGACGAACTCCCATCTTTGGTTGACCGGAACTTGCTGGTCAACGGCGCCGAAAAAATCGGCAAGGCCATAAGACATTTCCATGCCTTCATAATGGCCTTGGAAGGATGCGCTACCCACTATGAAACCGCAAAAGAACCCAAAGCTGTCGTGGCTGCCGGCCAGTCCATGGCTTTTCTCGGTGTCCTTGATGAGATTATTGCAAAGATCGTCCCCCAGTTCATCGCCCTCCTCAACCACCGCGCCCCAAACAGCACAAACTTCGACCTCCTCCGGCTGGCCATGTCCACCGCCAACGGTAATGGCGACGATGCCGTGAAATACATCCGCCGTTTCGAGAAAATCTTCCCCGACGCCGACAAGGAGGACGATAACATCGTCGGCGACGAGAATCCCGTGGGCGATTTCGCATGGGAAATCTACTCGAGGCTCTTCGACATGAACGCCCTCGCCGACGAATTCCCCGCCCACATGCGCACAGTCGCCGTGCAAATGAACGCATGGCCCATGCTCCAGTTCCCCGGCAGGGACAACCGCGAACGCTTCGAGGAAATCGCCGCCCGCTTCGACCTCGGTTCCGCCTGCCCTCCCGATTCCGAGGAAAGCAATACTCCATCCTCCACCGAAGCCCGCGCCGCCCAACCACCAGAGCCCCAATTCATCGAGGAACCCCTTCAACCCGATCCGGAACCAGCACCGTACACCCAGCCTGTGTCATCGCCCACGATGACACTTCCGCGCAAAGGCAAAATCGGCCGCCTTCCCCTGACCGTGCGCGAGCAACTCAACCTCCGCATCGCCGACGGCGTAGAAACCACTCCGCTCCTCGCATGGCTCAACGCCCAGGTCGAAACGCAGGAAATCCTCCGCCGCGACTTCGCATCCCGCCCCGTCACCCCGCAAAACCTGAGCGAATGGCGTCAGGGCGGCTTCCAGGACTGGCTTCACCTCCAACAAAGACTCGATATGGCCCGCGACATGGCCGAGCAGGCCGATTCCCTCGACAAGATCATGGGCGCCGAGCGCTACAGCGAACGCCTCTCCTCCATCATGGCAGCCCAGCTCGCCCAGATTGCCGTCCCATTGATGGAAGAAACCGGCGACCTCAAGCAGCGCTGGACCCACACCCGCCAGGTCCTCAAGGAACTCGCCCGCCTCCGCCACTCCGACTACCTCGCTACCAAGGTCAAACTCACCGCCCAAAAGCAAACCGACCGCTCATCCGACTTCGACCTACGCAGCCTCTTCCAAGGGTAAATCCAAGGAAATCCAACCAAATCCAACTTCATCTGTAAAACTGATTACTGATCACTGATTTCCCAAATGTTACTCGACTCTGGGAGAGGCCGAGGGGCGAGGGCGGCAAATCCTAAATGCTAAATAATCTCCGCCACTTGTACAATTGACCCTCCTCCCGGTGGGTGATAGCTTGCCCCTCCTTTTCGATGAGCCAAAACTACAAAGATACCCTGCTGCTTCCTAAAACCGATTTCCCTATGAAAGCGGACCTCGTAAAACGCGAACCCGAGCGGCTCGCAAAATGGGAGGGAGCAGGCCTTTACGGACAGATTATCGACGCGCGCAAAGACGCCGAATTATTCGTGTTGCACGACGGTCCGCCATTCGCAAACGGCGACGTCCACATGGGCACGGCTCTCAACAAAGTGCTCAAGGACATCGTGGTGAAATCAAAATCCATGGCAGGCTTCCGTGCGCCATTTGTTCCGGGCTGGGATTGCCACGGTCTGCCGATCGAGTTCAAGGTCGTGAAGGAATCACGCGGACTTTCCCCGGTGGAAGTTCGCCGAAAGAGCGAGGAATACGCGCGGAAGTTCATCGACATCCAGCGCAAGCAATTCAAGCGTCTCGGCGTCCTCGGCGATTGGGAACATCCCTATCTCACGCTCGATGCGAGCTACGAAGCCGAGATCATCCGCTCCTTCGCGAAATTCGTGGAGAAGGGCCTCGTCTATCAATCAAAGAAGCCCGTCTATTGGAGCACAGGCGCGCAAACCGCGCTCGCCGAGGCCGAGGTGGAATACATGGACCGCGAGGACTCCGCCATTTTCGTAAAATTCCCGATCGTCTCCGGCGAACTCGCCGGTCAGGCCAGCATGGTCATCTGGACAACCACGCCATGGACGCTCCCCGCAAACGTCGGAATCGCGCTGCATCCCCGCCACGATTACGTGGTCGGCCAGTTCCGCGCTCCCGGCGCTGAAAAATCCGAACAATTCGTGATCGCGGCTGCACTCGTGCAGGTTTTCACCGAAGACACGGGCTACACCTTTGAAGTGCAGGGGAGAAGCTTCCGCGGCAGCGCTCTCGAAGGCGTCGAAGCTCAGCACCCGTTTCTGGATCGCACCTCGCGCGTGATCGTCGCCGAGTTTGTGACCATGGACAGCGGCACCGGCCAGGTCCATATCGCGCCCGGCCACGGTTCCGACGATTACATCGCCGGCGTGGAGAACGGCCTGCCGATCCTCTCACCCGTGGACGAACGCGGCCGCTTCACCGAGGAAGTCGGCGTCCCCGTTTGGGCGGGTAAATATGTCTTCGATGCAAACAGGGACGTGATCGAACATCTGCGCGGGAAGGGAATGCTCATCGGCGAACAGGTTTACCAGCATTCGTACCCGCATTGCTGGCGCTCGAAGACGCCGATCGTCTTCCGCGCGGTGGAGCAATTTTTCATCAAGATCGATGCAATCCGCCAGGAAGCCCTCAAGGCAATCGACGGCGTCTCATGGGTTCCCGCCTGGGGACGCAACCGCATTTACGGCACCGTGGAATCGCGTCCGGATTGGTGCATCTCGCGCCAGCGCTCGTGGGGAGTGCCGCTTCCCGTGTTTTACGATGTAAACGGAGCGCCCGTCCTCGACGCGGCCCTGGTGAGAAAGATCGCCGATGTCGTCGAGAAGCACGGCACCAATCTCTGGTTTGAAAAAGATGACGCATGGTGGTGCGAAACCCTCGGTCTGCCCGCAGGCTCGACCCGTCGCAACGACACACTCGACGTCTGGCTCGACTCCGGCGTTTCCCACGAGGCCGTGCTGCGCAAAAATCCCGCCCTCCGCTGGCCCGCAGATGTCTATCTGGAAGCAACCGACCAGCATCGCGGCTGGTTCCAGTCCTCGCTCATGACCAGCATCGCGATGAACAACGCCGCGCCTTATCGCACCGTCATCACGCACGGTTTCGTAGTGGACAAGGACACCCGTAAGAAAGTCTCGAAATCCGCCCAAGGCACCTACGCAAAGCCGATGGACGCCGCCCATTTCGTGGACAAATACGGCGCGGATATTGTCCGTCTCTGGGCTTCGAGCGTGGAATTTACAAGCGAGGTTCCATTTTCAGAGGAATCATTCGCCCTACTCACCGATGCCTATCGCTCCTTCCGCAACATCCTGCGAATCCTGCTCGCAAATCTTTCCGATTTCGATGCCTCCAAGGCTTCCCTCACTGGCGCGACCACCGTGGACCGCTGGATACTCAGCCGCTTGCAGGAAGTGATCGCTACTTCCCGCGAAGCATACGCCGCGTACGATTTCCGCATGGTGTTCCAGACGCTGAACCAGTTTGTGACCGTGGACATCAGCGCCCTCTACGTGGACATCACCAAGGACCGCATGTATTGCGACGCCGCCAATAGCCCGCGCCGCCTCGCGACCCAGACGACGATGCATAAGGTATTCGATGCCCTCGTGCGTCTCCTCGCACCAATCATCGCATTCACCGCCGACGAATCCTGGGAATTTGCCGGCAAAACAGGATCCGTCCATCTCGAAACATTCCCTGAGGCCGACCCCTCGCTCCGCAACCCCGCGCTGGAAACGGAAATTGCCGAGTGGCTCAAACTCCGTGGCGTCATCGCCCAATCCGTCGAGCCCGCCCGCCAGCAGAAGCTCATCGGCAACGCGCTCGAAGCCGCCGTCACCCTCGAAATCGCCGGGGCAAATCAACTCGCGTCCATGCAAGGCCGTGAATCCGAGATCGAGGAATTTTTCATCCTCAGCGATCTGACCCTGGTCGCCGGCCCGGAAACAAAATCAAACCTCGTGCGCACTACCTACAAGAAATGCGCCCGCTGCTGGCGTCACCGCGCCGCAGTAGGCACAAGCGCCGCGCACCCCGATCTCTGCGACCGCTGCGAAAAAGTCGTGGAAGGAATTTCCAAGCCCGCATGACGACTCCGGAAGCCAAAATCAGCCCGGTCTCCGGTCCGGTTGCTTCGGCAGCCGTCCCGAAGCCGTCGCATTCCATCCGTTATCTGGCGGTGGTGATTTTCTTCTACGTCCTCGACCAGCTCACAAAATGGCTCGTCGTTCAACACATCGAGCTCGGCTCCGGAATCCCCGTGATCCCCGGTTTTTTTGATCTCGTTTACCTCGTCAATACCGGCGCGGCCTTCAGCGTATTCAGCAACAACAATGTGTTCTTCATCGTGCTTTCCTCGGCAGTGCTGATCGCACTCGGCTTCTTTTACAAACGCGGCGCATTCAACGGCATGTTATTGAGCACTGCGCTCTCGCTGCTGGTTTCCGGCATCCTCGGCAATCTCACCGACCGCATCCTGCACAATCACGTCATCGATTTCCTATTGTTCGACCTCCACGTCAAATTCGCAAACCCCTGGCCTGCCTTCAACGTGGCCGATAGTTGCATCTGCGTCGCTGCAGTATTGTTTGCCGTCGCTTCTTTCCGTGAAGACGCGAAGCGCAAGCAGCCATAGTTGGCAATTTCCTAACAGGCTTTTCCCAGCGCCTGCGGGGATTCGTATATTTTGTCAGAGAAACCTAGCATCCGCGTACCAGAACGCTTAATCAGACATAACTCTGAAAACCGCCTGCGTATACCACATATAGTGGTTGCAAACTTAACAAACCACATTTTGTGGTATTTTCCCTTGCTTATTCGAGCGCAAAATCACATGATCTGACCAACATCTTACTGGAAAAACCCCTATGTATCTCCAAGCTCTCGAAATCTTCGGTTTCAAGTCTTTTGCTTCAAAAACGATCCTCAATTTCCATCGTGGCGTAACAGCCGTTGTCGGCCCGAATGGCTGCGGCAAGTCCAACGTCCTCGACGCCATCCGCTGGGTGCTCGGCGAGCAGTCCGCCAAGGCCCTGCGCGGTGGAGAAATGGCCGACGTCATTTTCAGCGGTACTGATTCCCGGGCCGCTCTCGGCATGGCCGAGGTGTCACTCACATTTGCGGAATGCGAAAAGGAACTCGGTGTGGAATGGAACGAGGTCTGCATCACCCGGCGCGTTTTCCGCGACGGCCAGTCGGAATATTTGCTGAACAAGACACCCTGCCGTCTCCGAGATATTCATCAGCTGTTCATGGATACCGGCATCGGGCGCAGCGCCTACTCGATCATGGAGCAGGGGAAGATCGACTTGATCCTGAGCTCGAAGCCCGAGGATCGCCGCGCAATTTTCGAGGAAGCTGCCGGCATCACCAAATTCAAATCCCAGAAACGGGAGGCCTTTCGTAAACTGGAGGCGACCGACGCAAACCTTCTGCGTGTCACCGACATCATCAAGGAAGTGAAGCGCCAGATCGGCTCATTGCAGCGTCAGGCGGGCAAGGCACGTCGCTACCAGGCGTTGATCTCCGATTTGCGGACGTTCGACACGCACCTCAGCCACCGCCAGTTCAAAACACTCGACGAGTCTCTCGCCTCGACAATCACCGAGATCGAGCGACTGCGGCTCCTGCAGGACAATCACGAACAGGAAGTGGAGGTCCAGGAGTCCGAACTCTCTTCCCGGCGTCATACATTGGATGAGATGGAACAGCAGCTCATGGTGGCCCGGCAGATGGTTCAGGAATTGAAAAACCATATCAGTAATGCGGAAAACCGCATCGGCTTCAACCGCGAGCGCATCAACGAATTCAGCTCCCTGGCGGATCGCTACAAGCAGGACATCTCTGCCGCAGAGGAGAAGCTTCTTATCCAGGAAACACAAATTCAGAACACCGATCTCGAGCTGGAGCAGATCGTCAGCACGCTCGGTTTTGAACAGCAGCGGCTCGGGGAAAAGATCGCCGCGTTGAGTGCGATAAGCGCCAGCCGTGTGGAGGCTGAAAACGCGCTGCAAGGGGTTTTCAACGCGATCAACAAGGCGGAGAACAGGATCGGTTCACTCCGCGGGGAGATTTCCAATGTAATCGGCGTGCGTGACGGAAGCGAATCGCGTCTCGGATCTTTGCAGGAGGAGATCAACCAGTTGGCCGCTTCCATTGAAGACCTGGCCCGGCAACATTCCGATACATTGGCCCAGCTTGAGCAGAGCACCGCGGCGCTCTCTTCCCAGCAGGAAAACATCGTGCAGGCGGATGAGACTCTGCGGAGCGTGAAAGCAAACCTGGATCAAATCGACCGTGAGCTTTCGAGCGAGCAGCGCACATTAGCCGAGAAGGAATCGAAGCTGGAAGTGCTGCAACAGTTGAACGAGGAAGGCGAAGGCTTCGCTGCAGGCACGCAGACGGTATTGCGCGGCCTCGATAATCCGGAATTCTTCAAGCCGTCGATCCTCGGCGCTCTGGCATCGCAGATCGAGGTCGAGCCGCAATACATCTCCGCCATTGAAGCTGCGCTCGGGCAGAATCTCCAGGCGATCATCATGAAGGATTCGTCTGTCGCGGAAGCGGTCATCAAAACACTGTCGCTCAAAAAGCTCGGTCGCGCCTCCCTCGCATTGCGCGACGTGGGAGCGCGAAGTCTTGCCTCCGGCGAGCGCCAGGCGCTTCCCGAAGGCGCTGTCGCATGGGCGGTAGACCAGGTGAAATCCAGCGAGGAGACCGCGCCTTTGATTCACACGCTATTGCGGGACTTCGTGATCGTGTCTGACATCGAAACGGCGATCCGCCTTTCGCAAAATGCTTCTCTTTCTTACGTCACTTTGAGTGGCGAGGTACTTACCGCCGAGGGCATCCTCCAGGGCGGGCAGACCGGCGAGGCCGTCAGTTCCGTGCTGCATCGCAAAAACCAGATCGCCCAATTGGAGGCTGAAGTCGAGACTGTGCGCGTGCGCATCCAGCAGATCTTGACGCAGCGTGGCGAAATCGCCGACCAATTGGAACTCGCCCAGGCGCATCTCGCCGAGTCGCGCGAGGAAGTGCAGCGTATCACGCTTTCCGCATCCACCCTGCGCGGCCAGTCGGCGATGCAGGAACGGGAGCTGACCGAAGCGCGCAGGAAAGCGGAGAACCTTCAATGGGAGCGCGGCAACATCGAGACACGCCGCACCGATGCCGAGGAAAAGCTGCATGCCTTGGAAACGGAACTCGCAAGCTCCGGTAGCACCCTCGAGGATTCTCAGTCGCGGCTCGGCCAATTGCAGGGCGAACTCGAAGCCCTCCGTGCCCATGAAATGGAAGCCGGGGGTGAATTGAACGAATTGCGCATCAAGGTCGCCACGGAAAAGCAGCGCCAGAACAGCTTGAGTAACCAGCGCCAGCCGATGGCGGCCCGCCTGCTCGAGTTGAGGGAGTTGATCGAGCAGCGCAATCGCGACATAGAGGGCTATCACGTGAAATCGCAGAACCTCGCCGCGGAATCAGAACGCATCCAGGGCGAGATTGAAGCCAAGCGCGGCGAATGGGCCGAGGGCGATGCGCACGTACAGGCCTTGGTGGAGGAACGCATGGCCGTGACGGCTTCGGTGGAATCCCAGGAATCCACCTTGCGCATCATGCGCCGCCAGTTGAACGACTGCCACGAGCAGCGCGGGCAGCAGGAGGTGAAACAGACCCAGATTCAACTGCGCGTCGAAAACCTTGCGGACCATGTCATGCGCCGCTACCAGATCGACATCCGCGAATTCCAACCCGACACATACACCCTCGTCTGCACACTCCGCGACCAGGGCAAGCGGAACAAGAAGGGCAATGACAATGGCGACGGAGTTGAAACGCCGGAAGTTGTTACTGGCAGTGAGACGCAAGGTGAGGAAGTTGCAGTCAACCCGGCTGTAACCGGTGAGAATATAGATTGGGCGCTCGTCGAATCACTTGTGAAGGACATGGATCAGCGCATCGATTCCATGGGGCCGATCAATCTCGAGGCGATCCAGGAATACGATGAACTTGAGCAACGCCACACCTTCCTTGAGCAGCAGTACAACGACCTTACTTCATCCAAGGCAGAGTTGTTGGATGTGATCTCGAAGATCAACGAGACAACGCGGAAATTATTCGCGGAGACCTTTGAGCAGGTGCGCGTCAATTTCTCGGAAATGTTTGTGGAGTTGTTCGGCGGCGGCAAGGCGAACCTGGTTCTCACCGACGAATCCGATCCGCTCGAAAGCGGCATCGACATCATTGCCAAGCCTCCGGGCAAACAATTGCAATCCATCACGCTCCTCTCGGGCGGTGAAAAGACAATGACCGCCGTGGCGCTTCTCTTCTCCATCTACATGGTGAAGCCTTCGCCATTCTGCGTGCTGGACGAAATGGATGCGCCTCTCGACGAATCGAACATCAACCGGTTCATCAAGATCCTTGACCGGTTCGTCGCTCAGAGCCAGTTCGTGGTGATCACACACAACAAGCGCACGATTGCGAAGGCTGATCTTCTTTACGGTGTGACCATGGAGGAACACGGAGTGAGCAAACTCGTCGGCGTGAAGTTTTCCAAGCGTGAGGATTCGAGCCAGAGCACGGATATTATCGGCACTGGAAATACGACAGTCGTGCCGAGCGTTGCGGAGAGCTTTGGCAAATCAGGCGATCTGCATAGCGAGCGGCTTCAGGCGGGCTAGGGAGCGCCCTTTTTCCTTTCCGCGATTGCGGAAACAACGGTAACTTTGGGCATGGATGAACCACTCTCAAAGCTTGTCGAATTTTTGAAGTTTCCGAGCGTTTCCACGGACAGCGCTTATGCGGAGGGTGTAAAACAATGTGCAGGATGGCTGGTGGATCTCTTGAAAAGCATCGGCCTTGAGGCGCAATTGCACCCAACTCCGGGGCACCCGATTGTCGTTGCGAGGAACAAGCACAAGCCTGGGCTCCGCACAGTGCTTATCTACGGGCATTACGACGTGCAGCCGGTCGATCCGCTGAGTTTGTGGACGCATCCGCCCTTTGAGCCGCACATCGAGGGGGGGGAAATCTTTGCACGGGGCGCGACGGACAACAAGGGGCAGATCATGGCCCATATCCTCGGAGTGAGGGAGGCGTTGAAGCATGGTGAGCTACCTGTTAACCTCGTTTTTCTCATCGAGGGGGAGGAGGAATGCGGCAGCACCCACCTGGAAAGTTTCCTGGAGTCGCATCGCGAGAACTTGCGCTGCGATATCGTGGCCGTTTCGGACACAGGGATGATCGGGCAGGGGATACCGACGCTGACCTACGGCTTGCGGGGGATCGCGGCGATGGAGCTGAAAATCACCGGGCCCTCAATGGATTTGCACTCCGGCATCTACGGCGGGACGATAGCAAATCCAGTGACGATGCTCGCGCGGCTGCTTGCGACTTTGCATGACGATAAAGGCCATGTTGCAGTCGAAGGATTTTACGACGATGTTCTGCCGATCGAGGATTGGGAGAAAAAGGCGTGGGCGGGTCTGCCGCTGCGGGATGAAGATTTGATTAAATTGAGCGGCGTGTCGCAGCTTTTTGGCGAGGCGGGATATACGGCATTCGAACGCACCTGGGCGCGTCCGACGGCGGAGATCAATGGAATCGGCGGCGGCTACCAGGGACTGGGGACCAAGACGGTGCTGCCGAGCGAGGCATTTGCGAAGCTGACGTTCCGCCTGGTGGCGAACCAGCAGCCGGATGCGGTGCTGGAAAAAGTGAAAGCGCATTTGTTGAAGAAGCTTCATCCGGCGGTGCGGCTCGAGATCACCTGCGGCCATAGCGGGGAGCCGTACGTGATGAACCCTCATTCCACGGACGGCTTGGCTGCGCAGCGGGCGTTGCAGAAAACCTTCGGCAAGCAAGTGGCGCTGATTCGCGAAGGGGGGAGCATCCCGATCGTGCAAAGTTTCAAAAAGATCCTCGGCTCGGAAACATTGCTGCTGGGGCTTGCGTTGCCGGATTGCCGCGCGCATGCGCCGAATGAGAATTTCCCGATAGAGAATTTTGAGGCGGGTATGCGGTTAAACCGGGCGCTGCTCGAGGAGTTGAGCAAGCCGGTTTGATGGCGGCGGCTGGATATTTATCCAGACTCCTTTCATGGTTCGTGATAGTGAATGCCATGAAAGGCGTTAAATTGTGTAAAACATGCATGGATACGCTTAAATTCTGGGCTGGGACGATTCACTATTGATGAAGATTATATTGCTGATTATGGTTGCGATTCTGCCTTTTGCAGGGAATGCATCCGCGCAGTTTGTGAAACCAACCCCCACGCCGGTGCCCACGTCGCACAGGCATAGACATAAGGCTGTGGTCCGTACGGACGACTCCGATGATTCAAGCACACCGAAGCCGACCCATACGCCATTGAAGAAAAAGAGCGCCAAGAAGACGGCGACGGATGATGAAGCGGACGACGGAACCAAGCCCGCTCCCACCCCTGAACCGGCTACACATCCTTCTTTGAAGAAAAAAGTTTCCAAGAAAGCAGCGAACGACGATGAAGACGACATCGAGAAAAAACCGAGCCCGACAGCCTCGCCGGAAGAGACGCCGCATCCGCTGCCCAGGAAAAAGATCCATAAAAAGGCGGTGGATGACAATGAGAGCACACAAGACGAACCGATCCCTACGCCATCGCCCGAATCCACGCCTGCTCCGTCTGCCCCAAAAACAGGCGCCGCAGCCAATAGCGCCCCGGATGCATCGATTACGAGTGACGAACTTGCGGAGTTCGACAAACAACCGACTGTCGTGCAGAAGCTGCTGGAGTCGGCGCTGGCTTTGACGCGTGACAATCTCACCTATACCTATGGATCGGCTGACCCGGCCAATGGCGGGATGGATTGTTCCGGGTTCGTCTATTACGTGCTGCGAGAAAATGGTTTCAACGACGTGCCGCGGGATGCCAGCGGGCAGTACGTGTGGGTGCGCAAGGCGAAGACATTCCAGGCGGTATTAAGCAAGCATGCGGACTCATTTGAACTGGATGATCTGCGTCCCGGCGACCTCCTTTTCTGGACGGGGACTTATGCCTCAGAGAAAGATCCGCCAATCACGCATACGATGATTTATCTCGGCATGGAGAAGGGGACGCACAAGAGCGTGATGGTGGGCTCGACGGATGGACGCAGCTACGAGGGGAAATCCCGCTGGGGCGTGAGTGTTTTTGATTTCAAGGCGAATGCGAGCCCGGCCCAGAGCGATCCTGCAAAACAGACGCACGCGGCGTTTGTCGGATATGCGCGGATTCCAGGATTAAGGGATGAATAGAGATTTGATCACTCCGTAGGCTCGCCATCAGTAGCTCCCTGCTCCTCGTCGTCGTCCTGATCGCTTACGACAGGCGCGATCGATTGCAGTTTCTCGCCGTCACGGAGACGGATGAGGATGACGCCCATGGTGTTGCGGCTCGTTTCGCGGATTTCCTTCACGCGGGTGCGGACCATCTGGCCCTTGGTGGTGATGAGCATGATCTCATCGGCATCGCGAACGGTGAGGGCGCCCACGACGTCACCGGTTTTATCGCCGGTCTTCATGGTGATAACTCCTTTGCCGCCTCGGGACTGGATGCGGTAAACGGGGCCGTTTTCGTCGTCGAACGGGGTGCGTTTGCCGACGCCATTCTCGCCGGCGACCAGCAATGTGGCATCGGAACTGACCAAGGCCGTGGCTACGACGTGGTCACCCTTGTCGGGCCGGATGCCCCAGACGCCGACCGTGTTGCGGCCCTGGTCGCGGAGTTCATCCTCGTTGAAGCGGATGCTCATGCCATCCTTCGTAATGAGCACGATTTCGTTCTGGCCGTTGGTCAGCTTCGCATCGATGAGCTTGTCGCCCTCCTCGATCTGGACGGCGATGATGCCGCCTTTGCGGATGTTCTTGAAATCCGAGAGGTTGGATTTTTTCACAATGCCGGACTGGGCCGTGAAAATGACGTGGAGATTTTCGTCCCATGTAGTATCCACAGCGTTTGGCCCGGAGCCGGTGACTTTCGACTGGATGCGGATGGTAGCCGCGATTTTCTCCTCAGGGCGCAGTTCCAGGATATTCGCGATGGAGCGGCCCTTGCTGGAGCGGCTCATCTCGGGGATCTCGTACACTTTCTCCACGTAACAACGCCCGGACTGGGTGAAGAACATGAGGTAATCGTGAGTCGTCGCGGTGAAAAGATACTCCACGAAATCGTCCGATTCCTCCTCGTTCGCTCCCTCGCGGGTGGTCATGCCGATGACGCCCTTGCCGCCGCGGCGCTGGGCGCGGAAGGCGCTGACAGCGGTACGCTTGATGAAACCGTTGTGGGTGATGGTAATGATGCAACCTTCGTTTGCGATCATGTCCTCGATGCTGATCTCGCCCTCAGCCCGGCCGATTTCGGAGCGGCGGGGAGAGCCGTATTTCTTCTGCAACTCGCGCAGCTCGGTGGTGATGATTTTCAGCACGCGCGATTCCTTTGCAATGATATCAAGGAGATCCTTGATGGTTTCCACGAGCGCATCGTATTCCTGCTTGACGCTTTCGCGCTCCAGACCGGTGAGTTGATAAAGACGCAGGTCGAGAATATTGCCGACCTGTTTTTCGGTGAACTTGTATTTCCCATCCACGAGGCGGGCTTCGCTGCGGATGAGAATGCCGAGTTGCTCGACGCTCCCGCGCGTCCATGAGAGGGCGATGAGTTTTGCCTTGGCGTCGTCGCGGTCGCGGGAGTCGCGGATAATCTTGATGAAGTCGTCCAGATTCGCCAGGGCAATGAGGAAACCCTCGAGCTTCTCGGCCTCGACCTCGGCCTGGTTCAACAGGAAACGGGTACGGCGCAGCACGATCTCGCGGCGGTGTTCTATGTAGGCGGTGATTGCATCCTTGAGCGAGAGGAGTTTCGGCCTGCCATGATCGATGGCGAGCATGTTGGAACTGAAGGAAGACTCCAGCGCGGTGTGCTTGAAAAGGCTGTTGATGATGATCTTCGGGTTGCCATCGCGCTTGAGATCAATGACCACGCGGGTATCCTCGGCGCTCTCGTCGCGCACGTCGCTGATGCCGACCAGAATTTTTTCATTCACCAGCTCGGCGATGCGTTTCACCAGCTCCGCGCGGTTAACATTATACGGAATCTCGGTGATGATGATCTGCTCGCGCCCGCCCTTGACCTCGGTGGTGTGCATGCGCCCGCGCACGCGGACGGAGCCGCGACCGGTTTGAAAATATTGCTTGATGCCGGCGGTGCCCTGGATGACGCAGCCGGTGGGAAAATCGGGCCCTTTGATGAAGGCCATGAGTCCCTCGATGGTGATATCGGGGTCTGCGATCTGGGCGCAGATGCCGTCAATGCATTCGCTGAGATTATGCGGCGGAATATTTGTCGCCATGCCGACGGCGATGCCGGTGCCGCCGTTCACGAGCAAATTCGGGAATGCAGCGGGAAGCACGGTTGGCTCCATGAGACGCTCGTCGTAACTCGGGACGAAGTTGACAGTGTCCTTGTCCATGTCATCCATGAGCGCGGCGCCGAGATGCTGGAGGCGGGCCTCGGTGTATCGCATGGATGCCGGAGGATCGCCTTCCACGGAGCCGAAATTCCCCTGGCCATCCACGAGCATTTCACGCATCGCCCATGGCTGGGCCATGTGGACGAGGGTAGGGTAGATCGCCTGGTCGCCGTGCGGATGGTAATTACCCATAGTGTCGCCGACGATCTTCGCGCACTTGATGTGCTTGCGGTTCGGCATGACGCCGAGATCATTCATGGTAACGAGGATGCGACGCTGGGATGGTTTGAGGCCGTCGCGCGCATCTGGCAGCGCACGGGAGATGATGACGGACATGGAGTAGTCGAGGAACGACTTTGACATTTCCTCGGCGACATTTACGGGATGAACTTTTTCGTTTTGGGAATACATGGAAAATTATTACGTCTTAAAATCAAACGTTCAGGGTTGTATTTTGATTACACATCGAGGCGGGCGTTGAGGGCGTTGTCCTCAATATACTGGCGCCGTGGCTCGACCACATCACCCATGAGCCTTACAAACATATTGTCGGCTTCCACCGCATCCCCCAACTCGACCCGCAGCATCTTCCGCTTCTCGGGGTTCATGGTTGTTTCAAACAACTGCTTGGGATTCATTTCCCCGAGACCCTTGAATCGTTGAATGGAAAGACCTTTCTTCCCGATCTCAATCACATTTTGAAGAATCTCAGGAATGGAGAAAACGGGATGCACCACGGCCTTGTCGCCTTCGCCCTCGATGAGTTCGAAAATGGGCCTGTCGCTGCTCGAATAGTGGTCAACTTTGAAACCTTTTTTTCCCAGATCGGCAATCAGCTTTTCCACCTGGTCGCTTTCATATAACTCGACAAGTGTGGCGCGACGCTGCACGCCATCGGACCTTTTGGCGGGCTTTTCCTTTTGAACTTCCAATACGAGGTCGGTTTCGCCGTTCGCCTCTGCAGCGGCCGTTACGCCAAATATATTCAAGTCAGGGTTTTCCTTGTCGAACTGGCTCACCTCGGCATCGGTCGGGAAGTAGGTGACCCATTCCGTGTTGCCTTCCCGCACGCGCACCAGGAACTTTGGCAGCGCATGGGTCTCGGGATTTTGTTCGCCCAGGTACGCCTCAAAGTCGCCGCCATGGCGGCGGATGGAATTGCTGTAGCGATCCAATTTCTTCAGCAGGTCCAGCATGTCCTTGAACTGCAAAGGGGTGAATATCTTGCCATCCACAAGATTTTTCAGCTTCACCTCGTCGGAGCCGAACTGGATGAGCATCTTGTTCAACTGATCGTCATCGTCCACATACTCCTCGCGTTTTTTGCGCTTCACGAGATAGAGCGGGGGCTGGGCAATGTAGATTTTGCCCTGCTTGAGCAGCTCGGGCATCTGCCGGTAGAAGAAGGTGAGCAGCAAAGTGCGGATGTGCGAGCCGTCCACATCGGCATCCGTCATGATGATGATGCGGCCGTAGCGCAGCTTTGTGATGTCGAACGCGCCCTCGCCATCGGCACCGATGCCTGTGCCGGCGGCTGTGATCATGGTGCGAATTTCGTCGTTTGCCAGGACCTTGTCGAGGCGGGCTTTTTCCACGTTGATGATCTTGCCCTTGATGGGAAGGATCGCCTGAAAACGGCGGTCGCGCCCCTGCTTGGCGGAGCCGCCTGCAGAGTCGCCCTCGACGATGTAGAGCTCGGTGAGGGTGGGATCACGCTCGGAGCAATCGGCGAGCTTGCCGGGCAGACCACCCCCGGTGAGCGCGCCTTTGCGAACGGTCTCCCGCGCTTTGCGGGCGGCTTCGCGGGCGCGGGCGGCCATCAGGCATTTTTCGATGATGCGTTTGCCGACATTCGGGTTCTGGTCGAAATGGAGCATCAGACCTTCGTAGCTGACGGAGGTGACGACACTCTCCACCTCCGGGCTGATCAGCTTCACCTTGGTCTGGGACTCGAAGCGGGGATCGGGATGCTTGATGCTGACGATTGCGGCCAGACCTTCCAGCACGTCGTTGCCAGTGATGGCAGGTTCCTTGTCCTTGATGAGGTTATTGTTCTTCGCGTACTGGTTGATCGCGCGCGTGAGGGAACTGCGGAAGCCGCTGGAGTGGGTGCCGCCATCCGGATTTGGCACGGCGTTGGTGTAACACAAAAGCTGTTCGTTGTAGGTATCGGTATAGTGCAGCCCGATCTCGACAATGATACGCTCACGGGTGCCCTTGATCAAAATAGGCTTCGGATGCACGACGGTCTTGTTTTCCACAAGCTTTGACACAAAATCTTCAATACCCCTGGGATGCACGATCTGGATTGGGCGGGCGCTTTCGACGCGCTCATCCAGGAAGGTGAAGCTGAGAGGCGCATTGATGTAAGCGAGATCGTTCAGGCGGCTGATGAGGCGCTCGTCCTTGAAATCGATCGTCTCGTGGAAAATCTCGGGGTCGGGTTTGAATGTGATCAGCGTACCGGTCTGCTTTTTGGACTTCACCTCGGCGATGACGTGCAGCTTTTGCTTCGTGACGCCGCGCTCGAAGGACATCGCGTGGATTTTTCCATCGCGCGTGACCTCCACCTTGAACCACTCGGAGACAGCATTGACGCATTTTGCGCCGACACCGTGCGTGCCGCCGGAATATTCGTAGTTCCCCTGGCCGTACTTGCCGCCGGAGTGGAGGCGGGTGAGCACCAGCTCCACACCGGGCATGTTTTCCTCCGTGTTAATGTCCACGGGAATGCCACGGCCGTTGTCGCGAATGGAGATCGAGCCATCGCTGTGAATGGTGACATCGATGTGCGAGCAGTGGCCCGCGAGAAATTCATCGACCGAGTTGTCGAGCACTTCGGAAACACAATGGTGCAGCGCACGTTCATCCGTGCCGCCGATGTACATGCCGGGTTTTTTTCGTACGGCTTCGAGTCCTTTTAGTGAACTCAAATCATCGGCATTGTAGTCGGATTTTTTGGAAGCGGTTTCGCTTTTCGGAGCTGCGAGGAGGTCGTTGATATCTGACATAAAAAGGGATGGAAAAAACTATTCCAAAAGAGTAGCCTTCGTGGGCACTTTACACAACGTTTTTTATTCAAAAAATATGCCGTTTACCCCAAGGGGTTGGGATGCCGCTTTGGGGTAACCACAATATGTTGTTGGACAATGCAAAAAGGATTTGGAAGTATCTATTCCGGTGAAATCGATCCTATCACTGTGCTTTTTTCTGGCGCTCACGCTGCTTGCCCGCTGCTATAATTTTGCCAGTATTTTTGCCGGCGGGCAGATCTATTTTGTCGATGCGGATTGCTACTCGCGGATGACGCGCGTGCGGATGGTGATGGAACATCCTTTCACGATCATACGGCACCACAGTTTCGAAAATTACCCGCAAGGTATTGTGTCCCATGCCACGGCTCCGTTTGATTATCTCATTGCGGCACTGGCTGTGTTGTTGAAGCCTTTCACGGCAAATTATCTCGATCTCGCCGGGGCAATCGTTTCGCCGGTGCTGGCAGCCCTGATCATCGTTTTTTTGTGGCTGTGGGTGAAGAAGATGCAACTTCCGTACGGCGGGATGGTGCTGTTTTTATTCGCGGTAAGCCCGATCCTTGTTCACGGAACCATACTCGGGAGGCCGGACCATCAGTCGCTGCAGATGCTGTGCGTGGCGGTTGCGCTGGGTGCGGAGTGGTGCTTCTCGCAAAAGCCATCGCGGGAGTGGGGGATTGCAAGCGGCGCGGCGTGGGGGCTCGGGCTATGGACATCGCTTTATGAGCCGGCGATATTGCTGGTGGCCACGGTGTTGCTTTACGTGATTTTTGACCGGCGAAAATTGTGGGTGCCAGAACGCAAGGCCGGGTATCTCGTGCTCGCGGGCATCCTGGCGCTGTCGCTCATCATCCAGGGCTGGCCGTTTTCGTTTCCAGATCAAACACTGCTGAAGTATTTTCCGAGATGGGAACAGACCATCGGGGAGATGTCGTCCACAACACTTCTATCCCCATTGCTCTACCGGTGGGTGGGGTTCGGGTTGATGGCATCGCCGGTATTATTCCTTTTGCGATGCCGCGTTGATAAACGGGTGATTTCGATTTTGTTCTTGGTTCTTCTCACATGCGGGTTGTCGCTGTGGCAGATTCGCTGGGGATATTTTTTCGGGCTTGTATTTGTGATGAGCCTGCCGTTTCAGTTCGTCGTTTTCCGCAAGCCATGGATTGGCTGGGGCGTTTTTATCGTGTGCCTCTGGCCGATCCTCAAGGAATGGGATGAAAATTTGTTTCCGGATGATGAACGGCGCGCTCAACTTCACGAACAATGGGTGGATGAGATCCTGCTGCGGGATACCGCGGAACATTTAAAAAGCACGGAGCAACTGCCGCTGCTCGCACCATGGTGGTTTGCGCCTGCGCTGGCCTATTGGTCCGGTCAACCCGCAGTCGCAGGAAGCTCCCATGAAGGGATGGCAGGTATTGTTGATACTGCGCGGTTTTATCTCACGAATGATCCGGAAGAGGCACAGAGAATTTTACTCGCTCATGGCGTCAAGCGCGTCGTGACATATGACACGGGACGTGTTTTGCAAACCTCATCGACTTTGCTGGGGCAGAATGCTCCGGCGCATTCCATGGCGGAAACTCTTGACGAATATCCTCACTCAGCGCCGGACTTTCTGAAGTTTGAGTACGCCCATCAGTCAAATCCGGCATTTAAAATTTTCAAAGTAGAAATAAATCCGTAGATTGCATCCCAATGGGCAAAACATATGACTTCATCGTGATCGGCGGCGGCAGTGCGGGATACGCAGCTGCGAGGACTGCCGTTGGGCTGGGTTTGACAGTTGCTGTCGTCGAAGGCGGCAAGGAAATCGGCGGTCTTTGCATCTGGCATGGCTGCATGCCAAGCAAGACATTGATCGAATCAGCGAACCGCTTCCTCACGATCCGGCGGGCCGGGGAATTTGGATTGCGGGCAGAAAATATATCGGTGCATGGGGACGAGATTCTCGCGCGCAAAGAGCACCTGATCACAGACTTCGCCGGGCACCGCAGGGAGCAGCTCGAAAACGGGGGGTTCGACTTCATCAGAGGGATGGCAGGATTTGTTGACGAGCACACCCTTGAAATAGCGTCAGCACAAAATGAATCCATGCGGATTACCGGCCGGGCTTTTCTGATTGCAACTGGTTCCGTGGAGAACAGGGTGAACATTCCGGGCCTCGCCGAAGCAGGTTTTCTCGACAGCGACGCGGTGCTCGATTCCGCAGGGATCCCGAAATCCGTGATTGTGCTCGGCGGCGGAGCGATCGCCATGGAATTTGCGCACTACTATGCAGCGATTGGAACACAGGTTACGATTGTGCAGCGGAGCGAACAGGTGTTGAAAGGCATGGACCCGGATGTCGCTGCGGCCCTTGTATCAGCCAACGAAAAACGAGGAATGAAGGTTTTTTTGAAAACGGCTGTGCTGAGAGTGGAACGCAATGGAGGTAAAAAACGCGTCTGGTTTCAACATGAAGGCACGGAAAAATTTGTGGAGGCTGACGAAATTATTTGCGCGCTCGGCAGGATACCGAACCTGCGGGGGCTTAACATGGAACGTGCAGGCCTCACGACGGAGCGGGGAAGGCTTCAATGCAGTCCGTCCCAGCAAACCAATGTGCCGCACATTTTCGCAGGCGGGGATGTGGATTCGTCACATGAGACCGTTCATATTGCTATTCAGCAGGGCGAGGTTGCGGCCCGTAATGCCGCAAAGGTTCTGCATACAAACGCGGGTGAGTTGGAGAAGACCGACTATCGCCTGAAACTTACCGTGATTTTTTCCGAACCCCAGGTGGCGGCCGTCGGATTGACCGAGGCGGAACTGGCACGCGACAATATTCCTTACAGGAGTGCAAAATATTCCTTCGATGACCTTGGAAAATCCCTGGTTATGGGGGAGACCGAGGGATTTGTAAAATTGCTCGTTGCGGAAAAATCCGGGGAGATTCTGGGTGGTGCGGTAGTCGGCCCCCATGCCGCTGAACTGATCCACGAAATCGTCGTTGCGATGCATTTTCACGCTACAGCCGCAGATCTTGCGCGCGTGCCGCATTACCACCCGACCTTGAGCGAAATCTGGACCTATCCTGCCGAGGAACTCGCCTGAACATGAATATTTATGGCATTTCCTTGACATCTCTCCCTTGCAAACTCTCTGTGTTGGTGTTTAATTCACCACGTTCTGCAGGCGCTGATCGTCTGTAACGGACTAAAAAGACAGACGAAACACCACACGAAACCCAAACAAACTTATGGCTGAAAATACCAATACCAAAAACATCCTTTCCAGCGATGTCGAAATCAAAGGATCGATCAAATTTCAAAATGAACTCGTTATTGACGGCAAGATCGAGGGCGAGATCATTTCAACCGGCATTCTGACGGTGGGTGAAAACGCCGAGATTCGCGGCGAGATCAAGACCAAGTCAGTCACAGTGCTTGGCAAGGTGCATGGCAATATCACCGTTGAAGAGCGTTGTGAATTGAAGACCCGCGCGCAACTGATTGGTGACCTGAAAGCAGCCCGCCTTATGATCGAGGAAGGTGCTACTTTCGTCGGCAAGTCAGAAGTGACTCCCAATAAAATCCAAATGAAGCAACCAGAAGTAGTCCGTTCCGAAGGCAAGCAGCAGGCAGCGGGCGGACACTAGTCTCTCGCAAAAGTGCCAAAAAAATCGCCCCCTAAAGCGAATAAAGGTAAGATCAGCGTGGAGTGTCCGCACTGCGGCACTCCACAGATGGAGCCTGCCAGCGCCAAGTCCACGTATTGCCGCAAGTGCAGCAGGCACATCGATTTGGAAAAAACGCAGGCTTCCGGGCCACCAGAAGCCTCGCGTAATTTTTTCATAAAAAAAATAGAGGCGCTGTTAGGCCATGAGACGACCAAGATCGTCCGCTGCAATAAATGCGAGGCAACGCAGCAGGTGGACGGTCTTGCAAAATCGGTCATCTGCACCGAGTGCGGCATGCACATGGACCTGCGGGATTTCAAGATCTCCGGGCTGCATAGTTGCAACATCCATACCCAGGGATTCGTCGAGGTCACGCCAAAAGGTGAACTTAACTGCCAGAAAGTCATCTGTAGCGAAGCTATCATAGAAGGACAGATTCACGGTTCGGTGATTTGTGACACGGTGAGGATGAAGTACAAAGGCATGCTGTTCTGCTCAATCGAGGCCCAGCAATTGATCGTGGAAAAAGGAGCGGATGCGGAGCTTTCACGTACTGTGAAAGTAGCGAGCGCGCAGATCAACGGGCGCTTTTCGGCGCGAATCATGGCGGAGGGTGTTGTGACCGTTGGGAAGACAGGCTGGCTTGAAGGCACTGTTTACGCCAAGTCTATCAACATTGAACAGGGGGGAGTTTTCCAAGGGGAGCTCTTCATCGGGCAGAAGGAAATGTCACAACCGGATCTGCTAACCATGGATAACGGCGGATCAAAAATTATCGAACTCAGCAAGCGACGCCCGAAGACTTATCGCCAGGCGGGTTAAAATCCATTTCAACCCGGTGCTCCTTATTCCGAGGAGCCTGCGGAGTTCCCCAATTCCTGTTCTTCAGGTGGCAGGAAAATTTTGAACCGATTCTTGTCGATGGCCTTCATGTAGGCTTCATGCGGCGAGACCACGCCCTGCTGCATTTCCTTCCAGATGGCATCGTCCATAAATTGCATGCCCTGGCCTTTGCTTCCGACAATAACGTCCTGCAATTTTTGTGTTGCGCCTTCACGAATGATGGCGGAGACGGCGCTGTTTGCAATGAGGATTTCGTTGACTGCGATACGACCGCCGCCAGATTCCGCTGTTTTCTTCAAAAGCAACTGCGCCACGACCCCTTTTAGGGACGCCGAAAGCATGGTGCGCACCTGGGATTGTTGATCGGAGGGAAAGACGTCGATCATACGGTCAACGGTCTTGCGGGCGTTATTTGTATGCAGGGTGCCGAATACAAGAAGGCCCGTCTCGGCGGCAGTAAGCGCGAGCTGGATGGTTTCAAGATCGCGCATTTCACCGACAAGCACGATATCGGCATCTTCACGCAAGGCCGCTTTCAGACCGATCGGGAACGAGGCGGCGTGCTCGGGAACTTCGCGCTGGGTGATGATACTCTTCTTGTTGTTGTGAACGAATTCGATCGGTTCCTCAATCGTGATGATGTGGCGCTGGAAGTTTGTGTTGATGTAATCCATCAACGCCGCAAGCGTGGTGCTCTTACCCGAGCCAGTCGGGCCGGTGACGAGGACAAGACCGCCGCGAAGATGGCCGAATTCCTTGACCACGGAAGGGATCCCGAGTTGCTCGAGAGTCATGATTTTTGTGGGAATGAGACGAAACACCGCGCCATAACCGCGGGTTTGTTTGAGAAAATTGCAACGAAAACGGGAGTCCTCGTTCATCTCATATGCGAAGTCGAGGTCACCGGATTCCTCGAAACGCGCCCAGCGTTCGGGGCCGCTGATTTCACTCAGCATGTAGGCCGCTTCCTCGGCGGTGATCGGCTCGTTGCGGATGGGCATCACCTCGCCATGGCGGCGGATTTTTGGCGGCTCTCCCTGCGCCATATGAAAATCGGACGCACCGGCCTTGATGAGGTATTCAAAAAATTGATCGATGTAGGCCATAGGGAATTTTTAAACCACGTAAGCAGGGATTATTTTAATGGGAGAAATGCTGCCTCATCAGGATCTTGTCCTCGGAACGCGCGTAGGCTTCTTCCTGCGAGATAATCTGTTTGTCGTAGAGTTCTTTCAGTGAATCATCCATGAGTTTCATGCCGAGTTTTTTCCTGTCTGGATGATGCCTGGCAGCATGAATGTTTTGGCTTCGCGGATGGTGTTCGCGACAGCAGGGGTGTTCATGAGCACCTCGATTGCCAGCGCGCGCCCCTTGCCATCCATGCGAGGAACAAGCTGCTGGCTGATGATGCCCCGCAGGGACTCGCTGACCATGACGCGGATTTGCTCACGCTGATCCACGGGGAAAACGTCGAGCACACGATCGAGTGTTCGCGCCGCGTTTGCAGTATGCAGCGTTCCCATGACCAAATGCCCCGTCTCGGATGCGGTGATGGCAAGCGAGATCGTTTCCAAGTCGCGCATTTCACCGACCATGATGACGTCGGGATCTTCACGCAACGCTCCGCGCAGCGCGGCGCCGAACGAGCGTGTGTGCGTGTGAACTTCGCGTTGCGTAACGTGGCAGCCTTTTGATTCGAAAACGTATTCGATCGGATCTTCGAGAGTAATGATGTGATCGTGGCGGGTGCGATTTACTTCCTCAACAAGCGCAGCCAGGGTGGTCGATTTTCCGCTGCCGACCGAACCTGTCACGAGGACAAGACCATTGTGATATTGAGTGAGAAGTTTCAGGCTGGGAGGGAGATTGATCTCATCCATCGTCCGCAGCTTCGTATTAATGATTCGGAATACCAGATCCATGCCCAGGCGGTGACGCACCACGCTTGTACGGAAACGACCGAATTGAGTGGCATAGGCAAAGTCCACATCGCCGCGGTCTTTTAGTTGTTGTTTCTGGGGGTCCGTGAGAAAGCCCATCGTGAGGCGCTCAGTATCCTCCATGCTGAGCTTGGGGGCTTGCATCCAGATTGGCTCAAGATTGCCAAAGCGGCGCCAGATAGGCTGGGCATTGACTCCGAGGTGAATATCAGACGCGCCAGATTCCTGCCCGATGAGAAGATATTGATCAACGTGATCGAGCGTGTGGACGGCACCTTCGGAAGCGGCAACAGTTTGGGTAGGGAGAGCAGCCATTGTTTAGAGAAAGCAATACGACGTTGCGATAACAATCAATCGAAAAATTCCTGGATCATGAAATCACCGTTCCGGGTGACTGTGTTTGGTAGTAAATTCGGCAATTTTTTTGGTTGCGAATGCCATGATCGCAGGCCTGAACAATGAAAAGACAAACTTCAGGACTCCAAAAAGCATTCCGGCTTCCGCGACATTTTTAAGCACTTTGCCGTCGTCTTTTTTATCGAGAAAAACCTTCACCTTTTTTTTCCGGGCAGGGAGACGTGAAAGCACCCAGCCGGCAATGCCGGCGCCACTGAGCCACGCTGCCTTATGAGTGGAGAATGAACTCTTGAACTGCGAACCTATGTCGGCGTCCCGACGGAGCCCGTCCAGGCTTTGCCCCAAGCGTGCGCGTGAACGCTCTATCTCGGCAATCAACTCTGCTTTTTCGCTGGCTTGGGTGTATTCAACCATGTCTGGTCCCTTTTAAATTCCTCGATCGTGGCGCTGAACATTGATTTTGTGAATCCCGCCCGCGCGATGGCAATGGCGATTCCCGCGACCACAAAGTGCAAAATACCAAATGTCAGCAGCACCCACATCCACGAAATATGCAGGCTGCTGCTGATAAGAAAAATGCCGCCTATACAAATAAAGATATATCCAAAAGCGACTCCGAAAAAGGCGGCGATCAGCCAGATCGCAATCTTCAGGTAATGAGCGCAAGCCTCCTTGGACTCCAGACCGGCGAGCTGGAACCGGGCGCTGAAGTAACCGACTGCCGATGCCACAAGGGTGCGCAGATGGTCAATCAATCCCTCATCGCCTTGGGAATGTTCACCCGAAGTGGTTGGCAGAGCCATTCAAGAATCGCGAAAGGGGGACAGGCCTAACGCCTGAAGATGATTCCAAGCACAAAACCGATTCCCAGTGCCGTAAATACGGCGCGGGTCGGATTTTCACGAATGTATTGCTCGCCGTCCTCGCGAAAGGTGCGGGCTTTTACCCTGGCTTCATCAAATGCGTGCTCGGCTTTGCCGCGGTATTCATGCGCTTTTGCCTCGGCAACAGCGCGTAATTCCTGAGCCTTGGCTTCGGCGGCCGCCCTCAAATCTTCTGCGGCATGGACTGCATGGGTTTTACCGCTTTCGAACTTTGTGGAAGCGGTCTGACCTGGAATGGTTTCGTTTGGCATAATATTGGTTCCTTAAAATAGTGTCTTTACTCTGATAAGCATGGCAGTCGCCATCTACAAAAGCAAGCGGCTTGATTCGTCATTCTTTAAACGATTCCAGAGCGTTGCCTGCGCTTATCCATTCATGTTTTCATTTTTCGCGGAATGTAATTCGCGCCTTGGTGAGATCGTAGGGTGATATTTCCAGCGAAACCTTGTCTCCGGGCACAATGCGGATGAAGTGTTTTCTCATTTTCCCGGAGATGTGGGCCAGCACGCTGGTGCCATTTGGAAGATTCACCTTGAACAATGTGCCTGGAAGCACATCCGTGACCGTGCCTTCCGTGATGATCGATTCCTCCTTGTTAGACATATAGGTTCAATAATATGAGGCTCTTGCAGTTGCGCTGGCAATATTAAGTTTGTTCATTTTGACGCATCCGGTGAGTTTTCAAAATCGATCCAGTTTACCAATGGGGCGAGATTCTGGCCGCCATCCTGATGCCAGGTGAAATGAGGATCCTGCATCCGGCCGATGCGGCAGATCCTTGTGGCACCCAGCTCGCTGATGGCCTTTGCGTGTTCCAAGGTGGCAGGCCAGATCGCGATCGTGCTCAGGTGCTGGCGAACCCGAGCGAGCGTTTCCGCAATTGTGGCCGGGAGAGGCTTTACAAAAATCACACGGTTGAGGCATGAAGCGGTAAATGCCGGGGCACTCTCAAAAATCACGGTCCAATCCGTTCCTTGCCCGCTTTTCCAAACCTGGACGCCTTCGCCGTTAGCCGCCCGGAACTCGTATTCGCTGCGAAGGCTGCTTATGCCCGAGGATTCGCCGGCTGATATTCGTGATCGCTGCATAGTCTGATTGAACTTCTCCATCTCCAGGGCCAAGGCTGCCGCATACTGGCGGGCTTCCAATCCCTCCGTTTCATTCACATAAAAGACGTGAGGTGAAAGGCACCCCTGCTGGTCGAATAGCGAAACATCCCGCGCAGCGTGCGAAACGGATTCGAGCCCGCTGTCGTCGAAAATGATACCCAAGCTGACTTTGTGGCCATGGGCGACGAAGCGTTGAGCGGATTTCGTCGTGAGCCTGCGGAAATGCGCCACGGTTTCATCATCACCGAATACGATGACCGCGTCGCTCCGACCGATCCAGTGATCCGGCAGTTCCCGGGAGATTTCGACGCGTGATTGCAAGGCTGCGGGTAACGCATCGCGAAATTGCCCGATTTCCGGCAAGCCGGCGGACGGAATTTTGCAGAAATTGTGCGACTTCAAAAGCAGTCCGCGCATGAGGCTTTGCAGGCCCGCGTGAGGCGTGTTGCCGCTGATGACGTGCAATATGGAAGCTGGTCCGCGAGCCATTGCCATGTGACCGGCGTAATTCCGGAAACCGTCGAGTATTTCCTCGTCGCCCAGCTCCCATTTCACAAGATCGAGCAGGTCCTGCTCCTTAATTTCACCCAAGAACGGGAATTTTTGTGCCGCAAGGGCTATGGCTTTTGCGATCTCCCGGGTTTTCATGGCGAAACGGTTGTGTTGGAAAGCATTTCATCGGCAGCGCGGGAACAGCCTCGCGGCAGAGCGGCGGGATCGCGACCGATCAATTCAAACCCTGTTTTGCGCCGGATGGCGAGATCGCGCGTCTGGACCGCGAGGACGGAACCGACGTTCGCCAGATCAAAGATTCGTAGCACACCGATGTCGCCAAGCGAGACTTCCCGGCCGATTTCCGGATCGATGACAAGGGCGCGAAGCCATGGGGGAGCTTCATGGGGATTGCCGAGTCCATGTGTATAAAACTGGGAGGAGAGCTCGGTCATGCCATATTCATTAATCACTGCGTCGGGGGAAAGGCCGAGGTGTTTTGAGAAAAGGGCGTAGAGGCTGGCTTTGGTAAGGTCGCGTCCGCTGCCTTTGTATCCGCCGGTTTGTATGGCGAAACTGCCTTTTGGAAGATCGGGCAGGGGGCTACCTGACTCAAAAAGGTGCAGGAATGAAAGGGCGGTGCCCATGAGAAGGAGGGGTTCGGTGGCTTCGTTGATGAGGGCGCGGATTTTGTCGAATTGAATGCTGCCTGAGTCATCGATGCAGAAATGCTGGATTCCGTTGTTTGCACGGGCCACTAGCGTTCCCATCATGTGACTGAGGGAGGAATTCGGCGACTGCGAAGGCGAGGGGGTCAGGATGATCTGGGGCAGCAAGGGTAATTTGAAAAAATCCCAGCCGCGCAGGATTGCCTCGTCGTAAAGGCGCAGGGATTGGAAATGGTGGCTGCCGAATCCTTCGCCCGTGGTGCCGCTTGTGCGGAATGTCTTTACCGTGAGATTCTCCGGAAAAGCGCGCAGAGGAAATTGCTTGAAGACTGCCTGGGGTACAGCCGGGATTTCCCTCCAATTCTTTAAATCCATGCGGGCACCTGTGTGTCGGCAATAATTCTCGTAGGGTGAATTATTCTCGCGCTGGAAACGGTAAATCTCGAGCGCGCAGGCGTTGAAATCCGCTTCAGAGACGGATTGGCCGTGCATCAAGGACAAGACTTGGGACTCAAGTTGGATATAATCGGAAGGCATTTAGGGAAAGAGTAACCGGTAATCAGTGATCGGAAATTATGCGTGAAGGGTGGGATTCGGTGGGATAAGCCGGGATAGAGTGGGATAAATTGAATTTAGCATTTAGGATTTATCATTTGGGAAGTTTGCATGTTGTGGGCGCTTTGTTTAATTTTTGAAGTTGGCTTTGTTTTGGCTTAAAAATGGGTTTGTTTGGCTTTGAATTGGCTTTGTTTTTTGGGCTCCAACAGAGTAAAAATTGGCTTTGTTTGGCAAAAAACAGTGTTTTTAAGAAGATCTGGGTATGGCGTCGCGCCGGACGCCCGGAAATAGTTAGAGATTGCCGCCTGTGTCCCTCGGTTTCCGTTTCGCGGCCTTTGGAAGGGTGGCAGATACTGAAGCACGATAGTTGGTCTGGAAATTGGAACCTTTAAGGATGCGAAGCGCGGAAAGAAAAGGGGAGCATCGGGTATCTATATAGTTCCGGCTCATGATTTTTAATATAGCTCGAAATGCGGTTGGAAAGCAAACATTATTTTTAAGTTTTTTGTAACCTTTGTGTAGCGATCGTTTTGAGGGCTGGATTTTCTCTGTATTTGTGGGTTTCTGCGGTTTGTTTGGAAAAACTGGCAACGGAAAAAATAATGGAGGAAATTCGGACGTCCAACATTCATTTGAAAGACCGATTTTCCGCGAAGGAGCAATCGAGATTCAAACAAGGCAATGGAAATCATTCCCAGATATGAGAGGCGTCAGAGTACGTGTATCCCGCTGGGAATACCTGTGAAACTCAAAGCAGCGAATAATGCGCATACCGTCAATCCCAGAACTGCCATCACTCGCAATACCAAAGTCACGCTTTGTTGCGATATTTCTTGCGCATGTGCATCGCCATCAGCCCTGTACCGAACAACAGCATTGTCCAGGTGGAGGGTTCTGGGACGGCTTCCACCGGCCCCTCTGCCGTCAACAGGACATCGGTTCCGTCGCCGTTGTCTTCGTTCTGATAATGGACTACCAGGTCGATCGTGCCCATATTATTGGAGGCGGTCAGTTGACTGCCGTCCGCAAGTCCGTTGAAGTTCCCAATATCTGCGACAGTGGTATCGGCGTTATCGATGAGGATCCATGTTTCATTTCCAACAGGCTGGTAGTTTGCCATCAGCGTGAGGTCCAGCGTCGCGCTGTTCAGCGATACCGGGCCAGCAGTGCGGATCTGGCTGTAGTTAATTCCCGGGAGCGTACCGCCCAGTGCGAATTGGACCTGGGCAGCGCTTCCGGAAAATGTCAGTGAACCGACGGTAATGACTCCCGCGGAATTGTTTCCTGGCACAAGCATGCCTCCGTCGTTGACGGTGAGATTTCCGATGGTTCCTGTGCCCATCACGATGCCCGACGAGACAGTGGGGGAAGAGAGAAGCCCGGTGACATCCAATGTGGCTCCGCTGGCAACAATCACCGAAGCGGCGTTTGAAAGCGTGCCAGTGACAGCGAGGATTCCAGCGTTGACGGCTGTGGACCCCGAATAAGTGGCGACTCCGGCGATGTTCAAGGTGCCCGCACCTGATTTGATCACGCTCGCGGCTCCCGGGCTGGTAATGGAACCGGAAAGGGTGAGCGTGTCGCCTGGTCTGGAAACGGACATAGCAGTGTCGGTATCCAATTCAACCGGAGCGCTCACGGTGTGGCTACCGCTGTTGTCAGCGATCATTGCGGCGGCGGAACCTCCGTTCACCTTGATAATGCCGTTTCCCGTGCCTGCGGCAACGGTGTAGCTGGCGGACGCATCATCAAACGTCATCGCGGAGATGCCAGGGCTGTTGCCATTGAGACTCACGGTTGCTCCTGGTCCGGTAAGCACGTTTCCAAAAGTCGCGGTGTCGCCAGTCTGGAAATTGGGATCCAAGCCTGGTGAGCCACCGAGCGTCGTCCATTTGGTGGTATCGCTCCAGGTTCCCCCTCCATTGGTGTTCCAGACGCCCTGGCCGGAGTAAACCTGACCTGTGACAGCGACCGTTTGGGTGGGAAGCGCCGTGTTTGCCAACACGCTGTAGGAGCCGTTGGAATCAAAGAGGATTGGCACAGTACCGGACTTCGCCCCCGCCGTGCTCGTATTTACTCCCACGGAAATCGCGGTGCTCGAGTTGAACATGTTGCTCAAAGGGCCGCCGTATGCCAGGGCATCGCCGGTTGGCGTTCCGGCGCTTGCGTCAAGTCCCTCGCTGAAGCCGTCGTTGATTGAGCCATTGGTAATGGTCAAAGCCACGTTGTTAAAAGTGCTGCCTTGGTGGATGTTTCCGAGGGCGATCGTGCTGAGAAGAGTGTTTGGAGAAGCCAGCCTGAAGACGTCGCCCTGGACCGTAAGTGTCTGAGTTGTGAGGCTGGTGTTGCCGTAACCGCTGTTGGAACCATTGGAAGCGAGTTGCACTTGCACCGTGCCGCTTTTGTGACCGGCGGTTGTCGTACCGGCGCCCGCCATACTGACGCTATAGCTGGTATTGTCGGTTCCAGTGAGGTTGACGACAGGGGTGCCATTGAAAGTCAATGAGCCCGTAGCACCAGAAATGGTGGCGTTCAATCCTTCAGTGAATCCATCGTTCGGATTGTTATTGATGATCGTGACCACGCTGCTGCCGAGGGTGCCGCCGACGTGGACACTGGGGAGATTGACCGTGGAGATGAGCGGCACGGCTTGACGATAGACATCCAGGAAGACATCCCCGGAAGTGCCTGTGACAACCTGGGCGTGGCTGGTCCCAATGTTGGTGACAGAGGAGAAGGAACCGGTGGCGTATCCCGACTGGCTGAAGATTTGATAAGCCCCGCCGCCGTACGATCCGTTTGTTCCCGAACCTGCGTTGTTGATCAGATCTAGCGTACCACCAAGGTTGAGTGATCCGCTTACATTGGTGCTGTCACTGATTCCAGGAGAGGCGCTACTTGAGCCAGGGGTGCCGAGGTTAATGTCTGTAACGCCCGAAAGGACGAGGCTGCCCGTCACTGTGTTGAGGCCGACGGAGATCCCGGAGCCCCCAGGCGACCACTGCGCACCGGCATCCACAGTGACCGTCCCGCCCGCGCCCGCATAGTAGATACCGAATCCCGAGGCTATCTGGCCGCTGATGATGTGGAAACCGCCCGCATTGGTCACGCCGGAAGCATCGAGAGTCGCGGCGCTGTGAGCGGCAGTGTCACCAATCATAAGCACCGGGCTGCTGCCAATATTGGTGGTCAGGGCCGTTGCGAGCGCGAGCGTGCCGGATTGCACGGTCGTGGTCCCGCTGTAGGTATTGGCACCCGACAGGTTTTGCGAACCCGCGCCGCTGAACACAAGACCGCCTGCGCCCGAAATGATGCCGGAGTAGGCAGTCATGGAGCCGCTGCTTTCCGCAATCGTCAATGCCGTGGATGCGGCAATGCTCATATTGCCGCCGGCGCCGCCGCCGCCCTGTATGGAGGCGACAGTTTCGCTGGAATTCAACTGGAGAGTTGCTCCGGAGGCATTGGCCATGACGATGGCGCTGGCGGTGGAAAATATGTTGCTGCCGGTAATCGCCAGCGTGCCCGCGTTGACGGTGGTTGCTCCCGTATAGGTGTTGGTACCTGTCAAGGTTTGTGTGCCCGAACCGATCTTGGTGATGCCGCCAGTGCCGGAAATGGTTCCCGCGTAGGAGGTGGAGGTGTTTGCGCTGCCGGTGGTGAGCGTGCCTGCACTTAAGTTGATATTACCGCCGGTGGAGCCGCCACCCGCGAGAGACCCCACGGTTTCATTGGAATTGAGTAACAGGATGGCCCCGGCTGTGTTGGCAAAGGAAAAGGCGCTGGCACCGGAAACCGCGTATGCGCCGGTGAGCGCGAGCGTGCCGGCATTGATCGTTGTTGCGCCGGTATAGCTATTGCTGCCGCTGAGAGTCTGCGTGTCCGCGCCTTGTTTGGTAAGACCACCCGTGCCGGCGATGTTACCCGCGTAAGTCCCCGAGATTGTATTGCCGAGCGTGAGCGTGGCGCTGCCGAGCAAGAGATTGCCGCCGTTGGCGCCGCCGCCGCTCAAGACGCCTATGGTGTTGCTGAAATTGTTCAGATTGGCAAGCACCCCTGCCGTATTATCCAGCGTGAGATTCGCGCCGTTGCCGAAAGCCTTGGTGGCTGCGCCGGCATTCAACGCACCGCCGCTGACCTCGGTGGTTCCGGAGTAGGTATTGGCACCGCCGCTGAGTGTCGTTGTGCCGGTGCCGATCTTGGTGAGGTTGCCCGCGCCGCTAATGACACCCGCGTATGACGTGGAAGTGTTGTCCGCGCCCATGGTCAATGTCGCGGAACCCAGAACCACGGAGCCGCCGGCGCCCGAGAGCGAGCCGATGGTGTTGTTAAACCCTGTGATATTAAGCGTGCCCGCGGTGCCGACAGTGACCGCGGAATTGACGCCAAAGGCCTGGCTGTACACACCGGCTGCAAGCGTGCCGATATTTACCGTGGTCGATCCGGTGTAGGCATCGCTGCCACTGAGGGTCAGCGTACCGCCGCCGGTCTTGACAATGCTGCCCGATCCGGAAATCACACCGGAATAAGTCGTTGTGGAGCCGTTGCCGCCTGCGGTCAACGTGTTCGAGCCGAGGGTAATATTGCCGCCCAGTGCGCCGCCGCCCGATAGTGAACCAAGGGTATTGTTATATCCGGTAATATCCAAACCGACTCCGGCCGTATTCGCCAGCGTGAGAGCGGAGTTGCTGCCAAATGCCTGAACCGAAGAACCGGCCTTGAGCACGCCAGCGTTCACCGTGGTGGATCCGGTGTAGCCGTTGCTGCCAGACAGTATCAAAGTGCCTGTGCCGGTTTTGGCAATGCTTCCCGCGCCGTAGCCGTAGGATCCGTTGTTGACGTTCCCCGAGATCGTGAGGGTGTTTGCATCCACCTGAACAGTGACCGCGTTGTTCAATGTAACACTGCGGTTTGCGCCCAGATCGTAAGTGTTTCCCGTGGACTCCAGGGTTCCGCCATTGAATGTAATGGCGTTTGTCGCCGATGCGTCGCCCAGGCTGTTCTGACCGTTGATTTGGACAACACCGGCATTGATCGTCGTGACTCCATCGTAGGAGTTGGAACCCGACAGGGTGAGGATGCCAGCGCCCGATTTCGTGAGCGCATTGGAACCATTGGCCGTGATCGGAGCATTGATGATGAGGTTATCGGTGACGAGGTTCGTGCGGATCACCAGTTCCTGGTTGGTGCCAGATTCAATGGCCGAATTCGCCCCGCC